>Ga0114930_10000281_pt1 | contig 56156 bp, 57 predicted proteins | sample AnhtaG_FD_87300 | JGI IMG/M metagenome (GOLD analysis project Ga0114930, IMG submission 87300) | Deep subsurface microbial communities from Anholt, Denmark to uncover new lineages of life (NeLLi) - Anholt_01485 metaG | ecosystem: Environmental > Aquatic > Marine > Oceanic > Sediment | place...
AGCATCAAGGCAAAGAGAGTCCCCAAGTTCATAGCGGGCAAGGCCTTAAGGGATGTAGTGGAATAATCGGCATTCGGATTGGTTCTATAAAGCCCTCATTGAGAGTAGCGTGCCCTGATGGGGGCTTTTTTAATGAGAAGCTTTAAAAACTTGTGAGGCCGAGGGCTGACGGAAAAGGACTAAGGAGTAATGACAATCGGAAAGACAGCTTATAAATGGAAAACAGGGCTATGAAATGACCCTGGAGAAGATACAGTAAGGAAAAAATGAAGGTGAAAAGGTCTTGTAACCGACTAACTCAAGTGATATACACGGAAAAAATGTGTTCTGGAGGATAAAATGCCTGGCGAATCCTATCATTTAATGGGGCATGGATATATAAGGAGGAGGGACTTCCTCAAGATTTCCGGTATAATTGGGCTTGGCATCGCAACGAGCCCTCTAGGGGAGTCCCTAGCCGAGGCGGTCAGGTTTGACAGAAAACTCTATAAGGTCTCAAAGTCCAAAATAGGTATGGGGACAATAGTGTCTATGACCATATTTAATCCATCCAAAGACCATGCAGAGGAAGCCATAGCTGTAGCCTTTGAAGAGATAGAAAGACTGACCAAGCTGATGAGCAGGTTTGATGCTACTACACCTGTTGCTCAGCTAAATCGTGACGGGTTTCTCAAAAATCCTCCTCCTGAACTCTCCCTTGTGATTAAAGAATCCATGCATTACCACCAAATTAGTAATGGTTTCTTTGATATTACCGTGAAACCAGTCCTGGATCTAGTTGCCAAAACCTTTAGCGGTACGAAAAAGGTTCTGCCAAGCGAGGAAAAGATCACTCAGCTCTTGAAGCTTGTTGATACCGCACTAATCTCTCTTAATGGAAGAACCATAGGATTTCAAAGAGATGGCATGGGAATTACTCTGGATGGCATCGCCAAGGGCTTTATTGTGGATAAGGCCGTTGAAAAGTTGATGAACCAAGGTATAAGACATGCCCTTTTAAACGCTGGCGGCGACATTAGGACCATAGGTGACAAGGGGAATAAAAGGCCTTGGAGAATAGCCATCCAAGACCCTTTAAAGAGAAAAAACTACCCTGCCGTGGTCGGTATCACAAACAGCTCCATTGCCACCTCTGGCAACTATGAGGTATTTTTTGACCGGCAGAAGGTCTTCCATCATATTGTCAATCCCAAAACTGGACTATCACCCATTGCCAATGCAAGTGTCTCGGTTCAGGCTTCAACAGCCATGGAGGCCGATGCCCTCTCAACCACACTCTTTATCCTTGACCCAGTTCGCGGGACGAGATTAATAAATTCCCGCCCTAACTGTCAAAGCCTGATAGTTACCAGGAGTCAGAAAAAAATCAAATCCAATGGATGGTATAGCATCAGAATATAATATCTTCCATTGCCCTTCTCAGTCCTGAGAGGGTACTTGAATTGATGGCTGAGATGGGAATTCCACCAAGCCTCTTAGCAAGACAGGTTGTGTGGGTCTTATTGAGGCGATCGCACTTATTTAAAACCAATATAGTCGGGGTTTGAGTCAGATCAAGGCCGTTCAGGATGCTGTCTACTGATCCTATCTGATCCTCCAATCTTGGATTGCTGATATCTGCTACGTGGACAAGAAGGTCTGCCTCATGAAGCTCCTCGAGGGTAGCAGCAAAGGCCTTCAAGAGATCCTCTGGCAAATCCTTGATAAATCCAACGGTATCGGTGATAATAACCTCGCCCTGTTTTAGCCTCAGACAGCGGCTTGTAGGATCGAGGGTGACAAAAAGTTTGTCACTTACCCTTATATGACTTTTTGTAAGCGTATTAAGCAGGGTGGATTTTCCCGCATTCGTGTACCCAACAATTGAGATTACTGGAAAGCCCCTGTTGCCTCTCTTTTTCCTCCTCTCCTTCCTCTGTCGTCTAATTTCCTTTAACTCTTTGTTTAATAGGACAATCCTTTCCCTTACCCTCCTTCTATTAATCTCTAACTTGGTCTCTCCTGGGCCTCGCCCACCTATTCCACCGGTAAGTCTTGACATGGCTGTATTTTTGGTAATCAATCGAGGCAAAAGATACCTTAATTGAGCAAGCTCCACCTGAATCTTCCCCTCTCTGGTAACCGCCCTTCTGGCAAATATATCCAATATCAACTGGTTTCTATCAATTATCTTCATCTCTGTGTGATCTGTGAGAACCCTGACTTGCGCAGGGGTTAGCTCACCGTCAAAGATTAAAAGGTCGGCCCCTGCCTGAAGAGAACGGACAACTAACTCGCTTAGCTTCCCTTTTCCTAAAAGAAAACGCGAATGTGCTTCCGTTTTCCTCTGTATGATAGAATCCACAACCAGGAGATTGCTCGTTATCGCAAGCTCCTTTAATTCTTCAAGGGATTCCTCCGCCTCCCTTTTCGAGTCCTTACCTACACTCACAAGGACAGCCCGTTCCCTTTCATCTATGCCAAGGTCCGCCCCAGTTTTTGCAAATTCTGCTTCAAGATCAACTATGAATTCCGAAAAATTAAAATTGAGCCTGCCGATATCAGGTACATGTTCCACAATCCATGACTGGCCTGAATTGTTTTTGGGAAGGAGATGGGCATAATATAGATCAGCCGGAATCCCTTTGTTGTTCATGTTAAGGCACAACATCAAATCCAACTTCAGAAGAGCCAGGTCCATTAAATCCTCTTGGCTTAATGGCTCTCCATGGAGGTGGGTATGGATACACCTAAGCCCTTTCAAGCGACCAGTTCCAGATCTAAGCCGGGATAAATCAGGAATGAAGATGCTGTGATCATTGCCCACGACCACATACACCACATCGCCTCTCCTTCCTACTAGGAGCGCTACCTGTCTGTTAATGTCGGAAGAGATTTCTGCTAGACGGCGTGTTATCTCGCGAGAGACTATCTCGTCCTTGGAGATGGTGCGTCTATAGATGTTTTGAAGCCTTTTTAACTGGATGGCCTTGAGACCACCTATTTTGCCATATATCTTCTCTATGGCTATGCCTCAAGCTTCAGTAAAAGATAGACGAAACTGGTCCGCCTGTGGCGGATATAGATTACCCTTCTACTAATTCATTCTTATGGAAGTTTTCGAATTTTGTATATTTTTCCCTAAATGTCAGATTAACCCTGCCGATCGGACCGTTCCTGTGTTTGGCAATATTAAGTTCTGCCTTTCCCCTGTTTTCTTCCGTTTGATTATACAGTTCCTCCCTATAGATAAACATGATCAAGTCCGCATCCTGTTCTATAGCACCTGATTCCCTCAGATCAGCTAATATTGGTCTCTTATTGGGCCTCTCCTCAACCTTTCTGTTCAACTGGGAAACTGCCACCACAGGGATGTTCAGATCCTTTGCGAGGGCCTTTAAGGACCTCGATATATCAGAGATCTCCAGCTGCCTTGATTCAACGGATTTCTTGCTCTGCATTAATTGAAGATAATCAATAACCACTAAGGATATATCATATTTCTTCTTCAACCTCCTGGCCTTGGCTTTCAATTCTAAAACTGAAAGTCCAGAAGAATCATCAATGTATATAGGTAGCTCTGAGAGCCTATTGGCAGAGTCTGTTAAACGAAGGTAGTCATCATCCTGTAAAAACCCCTTCCTTAATCTTGATGCGTCTATCATGGCGTCTGCTCCCAAGAGCCTTATACCAAGCTGAATCTTTGACATCTCAAGGGAGAATATGGCTACTCCTGCCTTGCTCTCTAGCGCAGCATTGTATGCAATATTTAAGGCCAATGCTGTCTTGCCCATGCTTGGCCTGCCTGCAATAATAACAAAATCAGAGGGCTGCAGGCCAGAGGTGAGATTGTCAAAATCGGTAAATCCAGTTGGAATACCTGTTATGTTGCTCTCAGTAGTTTTCTCTATTTTCTTGAAGCTCTCCTTGACCACCTCATGGAGAGGCAAAAAGTTTTGATCTATATTCCTCTCTGCTATCTCAAATATGGATTGCTCAGCCAAATCAAGGACTTCTTCAGTATCATTGGTGGGCTGGAAACAGGCTTCAGAGATATGTGAACACTGTCGAATTAAGTGTCTTCTTGTAGATAAATCTTTAACGATTTCACTATGATGCATAATTCCAGCAGAGGTTGACGTCGCCTCCGCCAGAGAGGCCAGATAATCTATTCCCCCCACCTTCTCCAGGGCATCCTTTTCCTTCAACACCTGCGAAAGCGTGATAAGATCGACTGGATCATCCCTATTATATAACGTAAGCATCCCTTCAAATATGCGGGCATGAGCCTCTCTGTAAAAATCCTCGCCCGACATGATACCCACAACCTGGTTGAGTGCATCATTATTGATCAATATGCTACCCAATATTGCCTGTTCGGCCTCCAGATTATGTGGAGGGACCTTATATGTTGGATAGGCTGTAACTTCTTTCCTCTTAGGCATGCTTGCTCCCTCAGGTCTCTTCTTCTTCTCTCTCAACAACTACAGTTATTATGGTCATGACCTCTGGGTGGAGTTTAATAGGTACTTTAAACTCCCCAACGGTCCTGATTGTCTCATCAACTATAATTTTTCTCCTGTCTACCACAATCCCGCCTTTTTCAAGTTCTTGAGCAATATCTCGACTTGTCACAGACCCGTAAAGTTTGTCGTCCTCACCGGCCTTTCGTCTCACGGTTACCGTCATCTGAGAAATCTTTTCCTTTGCCCTTTCAGCTGCCTCCTTATCTTTCATACGCGTGGTCATTATCTTGTCCTTCCTCACCTCCAGGGCCTTCAAATTTCCCTTATTGGCCTCGATGACAACACCTTTAGGAATAAGATAATTCCTGGCATATCCCTTAGCTACATCTATGATATCGCCTTCGAAACCAAGAGACTCAAAATCTTGCAGCAATATAACCTTCATATCCCTTCTCCCATTCAAATTTTCTCCTGACCGTAGCCTAGGAAAAATGGCCTCTTTGTTAGGCCTTCGAATTTCCAGTTGGATGAAATATCCCTGTAATTAGCAACTGGTAAAAGTATTGAAAATGTATCTTATTGCCAGGTCCCGAAAAGAAGAGTGCGTGAAAAGCAGCAGGCACTGAAGAATATTAGAAAAACAAAATGGGGGCCATAGGCCATACAACTAAAATAGCTCCTCTAGCCCCCATAAACAAATCCCTGTACCTCAAAACCACCTTTTAGAATTCGCGATGTTCTTTCATTTTTATTTTTGCTGTAGTAAAAGGCAAGAGAGCAATGTTCCTTGCTCTTTTTATAGCTAGAGCCAGCTGTCTTTGGTGCCTGGCACAGTTGCCAGATATCCTCCTCGGTATGATCTTTCCTCTTTCGCTAGTAAAGACTCCAAGTGTATTTGGCTGTTTGTAGTCGATTTTTAGGCCTGGATCAGCACAGAATCGACAGAGTTTGTGCCTAATAAAGATCCTTCTGTTTTTATTATCAAAGGCCATTATCTTTCTTCGTTGATTCCTTAGGGATCTCTTCCCTTTTATCTTCCTTTTCCTGCCCTTTACCCACTAAATTCTCTGGGTCAACGTCTTCACCAATCTTGACAGTTATGTATTTTAGGATCCGATCGTCTAACTTTAGACTCCTTTCTAATTCTCTTACCGCCTCAGGAAGGCCACAAAAATCTAACACAACATAGTAGCCTTTATCAAACCTCTTGACCTCGTATGCCAATTTCCTTTTTCCCCACTCATTAACCTCGAAAAGATAGCCTTTTAGTTTTTGGATTAGACCCGAAAACTTGGCAACTAGCTCCTTTAGAGAGTCAGCATCAAGATTAGGATTAACAATACAAATCGTCTCGTAACGTCTCATTGAATATGGTGCCTTCTTTCCTCTTACATCTTATATCTTATTATATCTTAAAATCTAAATCTTTTTCTAACCTCGTCATCAAAAATTGTCAACCAATTTTTTATAAGCTAGGGATGTATCTCTCCCTAAGGCGTTTTTTGCAGATCTTTCCCGATCCAGTCTTGGGAAGCCCAGATATAAGATCAACACTTTTCGGAGCCTTATAATGCGCAATATGATCTTTACAGTACTTAATGATCTCTTCCTCAGTAGCCTCCTTCCCTTCCCCTAAAACCACAACGGCCTTTACTGCCTCCCCCCATTTGGAGTCTGGTACTCCAATAACTGCTGCCTCCAGTATAGCTGGGTGTGAATATAGGACATTTTCAACCTCGGTTGAATAAACATTTTCACCACCAGTCACAATCATATCCTTCTTTCTGTCAACAATATTGACATACCCTTCCCTGTCAACCACAGCCAGATCACCCGTATAGAGCCACCCACCCTTAATGGCTGCTGCCGTTTCCTTGGGTCTCTTCCAGTAACCTTGGGTAACAATATCCCCTTTGACAATGATCTCTCCTACCTCTTTATTATTGGGTTTAACCTCCTCACCATTGTCTTTAACCACCTTGAGTAATACCCCTATCATAGGTCGCCCTGTCTTAGCCTTATAGACAAACTGTTCCTCTGGGGAAAGACGAGTAAGACTTTCCTTTAGGATAGACAGGGTTAGATAGGGACAGGTTTCAGTCATTCCATAGGTCTGTATATAATCGCATTTAAATGTCCTCATTATCTTCCTGACTAGATCTGGGGCAATAGGCGCACCTCCACTCAATACAATTCTTAGGCTTGAAAAATCATAGGAATTAACCGCAGCGGTATTGACCAGCATGTTCCACATGCTGGGAATCATATTGGTAATGGTGGCCCGCTCGTTCTCCATGGCTTCTAAGACCAATGGCGGGTCAAAATCAGGGACAGTTATATGCCTTGCTCCCACCCAGGTTATTGCAAAGGTGGCCCAGGCATCAGCCAGATGAAAAAGTGGTGCCACATGGATCCAGCTATCAGTATCATTCAACCTCAACTCTCCTATTGTAGCAAGGGCATGAGTGCAAACGTTCTTATGGGTAAGCATTACCCCCTTTGGTTCACCGGTAGTTCCACTTGTATAGTAGAGATGCGCCACATCGTCATCGGATACCTCTGATAGAGGCGGTGGCTTAGAAGTCTTTTCTCTAAGCACATCCTCGTAACCTATTTCGCTACAGAGCCTTGTTTCATCCCCATCTCCGGTCCATATAACCTGCTTTAACTCTATCTCTAGCTCACTCAAGGTCTTTACGCTGCTGGTGAAGCGCCTGGAGGCTATTAAGATCGTGGCGCCAGAATCTTTTAAAATAAAGGCAAGTTCCTTGGGAGATAGTCTGGTATTGAGGGGATTGAGAATGGCTCCAATCTGGGCAGTGGAAAAATAGGCCTCCAAGAACTGATGACTGTTTTCATGCAATATGGCGACACAATCTCCCTTTTTTATTCCTACTGATCGCAAGAAATCGGCTAGTTTATAAACCCTCCGAGCAAGCCCTGCATACGTAAATCTCTTGCCTTCAGAAACCACTGCCTCCTTCTGAGCATAGAGGCTTACGGCCTTTTCTAATATAAATGGAATGTTCATAACTTAGTCCTGTTCAACGACCCCCTTCCGCGTCTTAATCACCATCGTTTTGAAACCTGTTTCTCGGGTACGTTTTTTCTTCGAGAAAAATGTGCGTTATCTTCCCAATCCCTTTCTTCTTCCTCTTAGATAAGGGCCATTTTATATATCTTCTCTACATCTTCTTTGGTTAGATCCCTCGGATTTGGAACAAAAAGCCTTGCCTGCTTCATGCCCCCTTGTACAAGCCTGGGGAGATCCTCTTTACGGATCCCATAATCCGGAAGCCTGATGGATATATCAACGGCCTCAAGTAGTTTCTTTATAGCATCTATGGATTTGCCCGCAGCCTCATAAGCGCATAGTCCTTGGATATGTTCTCCCATCGCCCTGGCTATCTGCGCACATCTATCTAAGTTCCCTATTTTATTATAGTCCATGACATGGGGTAGCATGATGGCATTAGACCTCCCATGTGACATATGATATTCTGTTCCTAGAACATAGGCCAAACCATGGACAGCCCCCAATCCACCACTCGTGAAGGCGAGGCCTGCCAGGTTGGCTGCAAGGGCCATATTGTATCTGGCTTCTATGTTACTTCCTTTAGCATAAGCAATGGGAAGGTTTTCAGCTATCAGACCAATGGCCTCAATTGCCAGGATATCCGAGAATGGTGTAGCATTGACAGAGACATAGGCCTCGATAGCATGTACTAAGGCATCTATGCCAGTATCTGCAGTCACCGCAGGTGGCATAGATATGGAGAGTAACGGGTCAATAATAGCGACATCTGCGAGATTAAAATTACTATAAACTACTTTCTTGGTGTTTTCCGCCTCGTCCGTCACCACAAATACCCGGGTTGCCTCACTACCCGTTCCGCCTGTTGTGGGGAGCAAAATCTTGGGGAGACCTCCTTTGGGTATCATATCTACCCCTGCATAATCTAGTACCCTTCCTTTATTGGTAGCCATTATAGAGGCGCCTTTTGCTGCATCTAGAGAACTTCCTCCGCCAATTCCTATAATGATATCATATCCCTCCTCACGAGCTATTTGAGCGCTCTCATCTATTACGCGGGCCGGGGGTTCAGCTACCACTCTATCGTAAATGCCCATATCTAGCTTTTCAGATTCCAGGGATTCTTGAATGCCATCTATCAAACCTGCCTTAACCACCCCGGGATCTGTAACAATCAGCGCCTTTTTCCCATCTAATGCTTCCGACTCTATACCAACCTGTTTGGCAGCCCCAATACCAAGGCTAATCTTGTTTGGCGACAAGAAGGTGCTAACCTTATCCTGTGTATAGAAACTACTTTTCATGTCATCATCTCCTCGCTTATATGGTTCTCTGTTTATGTAATACCTCCCTCAAGCTCCAGCCCTTTGCGACATTGATCGATTATTGTTCCCTAAGGCCCTTTCAAATAGACTATCAGAGCAACAGAGCCATTCCATAAAGTGCCTCTCAAGACGTCGATAACCATAGTTGCCTAGGATGCCGCGAACTAATCGCCTGACAGCGCAACTATAACTGTGCCCGCGCTCTGATTCCTCATCATTCAGTCTTTCAAGGAATTGCTAAGGACACCGTTACTCTCCTCCCCTGTTTACGAGTCAAAAACTGTTGGGATCCCACCCCCTTTCTATTTCCTCCCTCCGTTCCGCCTGAGGCGGATTAACCAGATATCACCTTTGGGAACAGAACCCCATCACCGTAGAGACAGAATTTTAACCTATTATGATATTTTTACAAGAAAAGGCCACTGAATTGTGAATATTTTTTCAAGATTTTTATTGAAGCTGAAAGTCAATCTCAAGGCAGGCGCCTTCAATCACGGGGAAAACGGGTAAGATCCTTCTGGAAGCCGAAGATTGTAAGGATATCACCCTCTTTTACAATAGTAGAGGCTGTGGGAACTATAAAAGAGATCTTGCCCCCCCTCTCCTGAGCCTCCCTTTTGATGGTTAAAACCATGGCTCCAAAACGTTCCCTCAGTTTTAATGCCTCCAAAGTCTTACCGACAAAAATCTTGGGAGCGGTAACCTCCAATATCAGAAATGCCTCCACCGAAGCCAGTCGCTGCGAGTGCATCTTTTGTTGGAGGCGAAGAGAGGCTGCCAAACCAGAGACCATATCTAGTTTGAAGATCTCCCGGTTGTAAGCGTCTATTACATCACTCCTCCGTATCGTACCGGACAGCTGTCCCTTATTCACCACGGGAATCTCATTAAGATCAAACCTCCCAAAGAGCTGCATAACCATATCAAGGGAATCCTCAGGATTCACCGCCGTTACTTCTTGGTCCATGAGATCTGAGGCAATTACCATGTCATGAACAGTTTCATAATCCCTTATGATAGGTCGCAAGGTCTCAAGTGAGATATGACCCTGGATTTTGTTATCATCCCCGATTACAAAAAACTGGGAATGGGAACTCGCCATCATCCTCGTAACAAGCTCGCTCAAGGGTGTTGAGGGAGAAACCAGCTCAATGTCAGGAACCATCACCTCAGTAACCTTCAAGCGTCTAAGAACATTGAGTTCTTTTCCACCATAGATATTCATCCCCCTGCGGATCAGCTTGAGGGTATATATAGACTCTCTGGATAGACGTGCCGAGATCACCAAACCTATGGTGCAAGCGAACATTAGGGGGAGGATGATGCGGTAGTTTGCAGTCATCTCGAAGATGATGAGCATGGCAGTAATAGGGGCCCTGGTGGTACCGGCAACAACTGCACCCATGCCTACTAAGGCATATGCACCAGGAGATGCAGTTGTATAGGGGAAAATGCTATGGACAATCTGGCCAAAGGCTCCTCCCAACACTCCACCCATAAAGAGGGACGGCGCGAATATGCCCCCTGAGCCACCTGAACCGATGCTAATACTGGTGGCTAATATCTTGGCAATCAGGAGCCCCACAAGCATCATCCCTAACATCTCACCACGTAAGACCTGGGTAACTGATTCATATCCAACACCGAAGATCTGAGGAAAAAAAACTCCAATACACCCAATAAGAATGCCGCCAATAGCAGGTTTAATAAATCCAGGCATTTTTTTCCATCCGTCAAAAAAATCCTCCATAACGTAAAGAACACGGATGAAGCTGTAGGCCACAAAGCCTGCTAAGACCCCCAATATCAAATATAAGAGTAGCTCGCTATAGTGCAAAAGATCATAGGGTGGAATCTCAAAGGCAGGAAAATTTCCCAGGTAGTGCCTGGATAGCGCAGTGGCGATAACTGACGAAACAACGATGGGAATGAACTGCAAAGCAGCAAACTCAGCCAGTATAATCTCTAAGGAAAAAAGAGCACCGGCCATGGGGGCGTTAAAGGTAGCTGCAATACCTGCTGCAGCACCACAAGCCACCAAAGTCCGTAGGCGTCCCCCTGACACCCTAGCTAATCTGCCGACGGCCGAGCCCATGGCGGAGCCAATCTGTACAATAGGACCTTCACGTCCCACCGAACCACCAGAACCAATACAAATGGCGGAGGCAAAGGCCTTAGCAAATACTACGCGGATTCTCATTCTTCCATCTTTTAAGGCGACTGCCTCCATCACTTCAGGCACGCCATGCCCTTTGGCCTCATGGGCAAAGAAATAGACAACGATCCCTACCATAAGGCCGCCTATCGTGGGAATTAATATCTTTACCCAGAAGGGAGCTGCTAGGGCCATCACCAGCATATTCTTCCCCTCCATCTGGGTAAAGCTCCCCCATCCACATTGGGCTACGGCAGTAATAAGTTTTCGAAAACCGATAGCACCGTATCCCCCCACTGCGCCCACAATCCCACCCGTCACGATCATTAAAAGCTGCTCGTGACGGGTGAAGGCAATCATAGTTTTGCTCAAACCCTGGCAAACCTTAGAGATGAGACCCTCTCTCATTTCAGACCTTATGAGTTGTATGGAGTGTGGGTAGCAAGCCTACCGCGCAACCTATTCAGTCCTTCTGTCTGCAACGGATGTGGAGAAGAAATCTTCGCCACCTCAGATAAGCACTTCAAACCTGGCAGCACTTATTAGGAAGATATTAGATGGGGCAGAATAACGCCCTGTAGCGGATAAGGGATACTGATCCTGAAAAACCAAGAGAACATGAATAACTCGGGCTCTATCTATCACGTGCCCTGCACATAGGGCAGGGCATCTTCAAAAAACAAGGAGGGGGATTGCCTCCCCCTTGCTACTGCTCCTCATTCATCCCCATCCACAGGACGAGGTATGCTTCTACGTCCTTCACTTTCTATTTTTTTAGAACCACATACCTTGTATGCCCTTTATGTCGTACAACCACGAGAATCTGCTGCCTTACAGCTGATTCCCGCATTATCCTCTTATAATCATCCATGTTTTCGACTGGCTCTTTTTCTATCTCCTGAACCAGATCACCCCTTTGCAATCCTGCCTCGTAAGCCGGGCTACCTCTGCGTACACCTGAGACCACTACCCCCCTCTCATCCTCCAAAGATAATGACTCCGCAAGTTCAGGGGTTAGTTCCTGCACGGATAGTCCGAAGGCTTCTTCAATCTCAGGAATGCTGGTAGCAGCTATTCTGGCCTCCTCCTTTAACTCCCCTATCTTGACTGTCAATCTCTGTTCCTTTCCCTTCCTGATTACAACTATCTCCACCTCTTTACCTATCGCTGTTTCTGCAACCATAGGTGGCAGGCTGTTCATCTCCTCGACCTCTTTCCCGTCGAACCTGATTATTACATCTCCCCTTTCGAGGCCTCCCTTTTCAGCAGGACTATCCTTGGTTATCTCTCCTATGAGGGCGCCTTCTGTTGTCTTGAGACCAAATTTTTCCTTGATCTCAGGTGTAATTAATTGAATTACCACGCCGAGCCACCCCCTGATAACCCTCCCTCTCTCTTTCAACTGGGACATAACCGATTTGGCGATGTTGATCGGTATCGCAAAGCCTATACCTATATTTCCCCCACTTTGGGTAAAGATTGCTGTATTGATTCCTATGACCTCTCCATCCAGATTGAAGAGGGGTCCGCCTGAATTTCCAGGGTTTATGGAGGCATCAGTCTGGATAAAATTGTCATAGGGCCCGGCACCTATTACCCGTCCCTTTGCACTTACAACCCCAGCAGTCAAAGTATTCCCTAGACCAAAAGGGTTTCCTATAGCTACAACCCAATCACCTACCCTGAGTTTATCTGAATCCCCAAGCCTGGCTGCTCCGGTTGGCTTATCAACCTTAATCTTTATCAGGGCAAGATCGGTCTTGGGGTCTCGACCAATGATTTCTGCATCGTACTTTTCCTTGTCATAAAATGTGACTAGGATCTCTTCTGCATCGGCTACCACATGGTTATTCGTCAAGATATAACCGTCCTTGCTGACAACCAAACCTGAGCCAAGGTTTGTCTGTTTCATCTCTTTTTCAGGTACCTCACCAAAGAAACGCTGGAAAAACTCATCTCCAAAAAAATCCCTAAATTCCCTGCCCGGAAACGGCAAAGACCTCCCAAATCCCCTCACTATCTTTGTAGAGCTAATATTCACCGCAACGTGGCCCTCTTCAGCTGCCAACTCCGCGAAACTATCAGGGACACCTCTTTGCGCCCAGGCGTCCCCGGCCACTCCCAACGCTAACACAACGCTAATAACCAGGACTAGAGTCATACGGATTCCTGTGATTATTCGAAAGTGCTGATCTTTCATTTATAAGCCACCTCCTCTTTCTCTTATTCCTTCCCCCTCCGCCCTGCATATCTGATGGAACAGGGAAGGCGATGTTGTGTAACTTTTTTTGACCATTATATACTACAACTTGTTATAATTTGACCTACCAATTTAGGGTGATGAATCATGATCACCGCACGGAATTGCTCTGTCGATTCGCCGTATCAGAAGTCCCTGCGCTTGAATGCCGAGTTGATCAAAAAACCCATGGCTTTTGATCAATGCAACCAGCACGCCTAACTATGAGGTAATCGAACTTGAAACGATATAACCTTCTCACTGTTTATTATTCTAAATTCACCTGCAATCCCTTTTCCCTGAGATACTCCTTCACCTCTCTGATGCTTAGGAGGTGGTAGTGGAACACAGACGCAGCCAGTAAGATCTGGGCTCCCCCAAGAACTGCCCCTTCATAGAAATGTTCTAGCCTACCGGCACCACCCGAGGCTACTACCGGTAGGTCAACCACATCTGAAATGGCCTTTGTAAATTTCAGGTCATAGCCCGTCATGGTTCCATCTCCATCCATGCTGGTTGGAAGTATCGCACCCGCACCCAGTTCCTGACATCTCTTGGCCCATTCAACAGCATCTTTACCCACTGGTCTGGAACCACCTGAAATCACCAACTCAAAACCAGATGGCATCTCTTTGTTACTCCTCGCGTCTATGGCAACAGTGATCCTTTCCGGTCCGAATCTTTCAGCTGCATCCCTAACCAGATCGGGATTTTTTGCCGCCGCACTGTTCATGGAGATCTTATCCGCTCCTGCTTCCAAGACCAGATCTATATCCTTTAGAGTAGAGATCCCTCCTCCCACGGTAAGAGGGATATCAATAACCGATGATACATTTCTCACCCATTCCAGCCGGGTCTTTCGGTTCTCCACTGTGGCAGCTATATCAAGCATTGCCAGCTCATCCGCCCCCTCTCTTTGATACAGAGCCGCATGTTCTACTGGATCTCCAGCATCTTTCAGGTCAACAAAATGGATCCCCTTGACCACCCTACCCTCTTTCATGTCAAGACAGGGCATTATCTTAGTTGTCTCCATAATCGTTTCTTCCTTTACCTTAACAACAATGTCTTAACCTTGAGGTCCTCTACAATCTTACTCCCTTTATCCGCCATTCCATAAGTGCAGAGCATCTACCTCTCCTTTCTATAAGCATACTCCTCCATACTGTCAATACCCACCAAATTCCTCGAGTTCTTTCTTCTCCACCTTGGTGGCCCAGGAACCAGTCAGATGCAACATGCTCATTATCTCCTTGGCCTGTGTATCTGCCTCGGTCCTGTGCTTGAAAAACCCAACACGGAGCCTCACCCAGTCCTTTCCCTTCACTGTGGCATGGGTGATGTAGACCGGATACCCACGTTTCATGAGCCTGATGGCCAGGGGAGTCATCTTTTCAGTGGTTGTGGCAGAGAGGACATTAACTGCCCAGGCCTTGTGGAGGCTGGAGTTGAGATTTTGCCTTGCCTCATCAGGGGAGATAATCCTCAGCCTCAATCCCTCGGGAAGCTCGCTGTCCGGAAGGGCCTCTGCCAGTGGCAGACTGCCAAGTTCATCCATGTTATCGCGATAGAGCAGGGGCCATTTCAGTGGGTCTCCGTACACATCCTGCCTTTCTGCTATACCAGAGAGGCTGTCACCCTTCTTGACCGTATAGTATCCGGCTGCCTCCTCGACCACCGTTTCTTGTTCCCTGGCCACTGTCTCAAGGGGGCTTTGTTCAAGGGCTGTGGTCTTGACCTCTTGAGCCTCACCTTGTGCCTTCTCATCGCCCTCGGGCAGTGGTGTTTTGGGTCTTTGTGGGATAGGTATCTTGATGGGCTTCACCACCTTGATCTTTTCTGCCGGAGGTTGAGGTGGCTCTTCCCTCGAACACCCTCCCCACAACACAAGAGCTGCCAAGCAGATGGAGATTATGGTTGCTGAACCCTTCATCACTCCCTCCTCATGAATCAAATAAAAAACCTACTCAGCCTATCGCGTGAAAACCATACCACGTTTCCAGGCCAAAAAAATTCCCCACATTCTTACCTCACTCAACCACAAAGCTGCTTGTGTGACAATTAAGGTGTACATATGAATCAAATATTTCAATTTTAACGGCCGTCTTTTTTGAGGACAAAGTCTCGTTTAGAATTCATTTTATCACTATTTCCAGGGCCTTCAAGAAAAAACTGATCCTTACCCTTGACCAAGGTAAGCTGACTGCTTTTTCCGCACTTCATAGTCTGGTAGTATGCCCAATTCAAACGGAATTGGTTCTCAACAGTGCATTAATAGCAATCTACCCTCATAAAGACCTCAGAATCGCTTTAGTAGTTCTTCTCTGATTTTCACCATAGCAGCGGTGTCACGGCTGCAGTAGGCAAGCAGGGCTTTCTTTATCTTTTCTTTTTCTTTTTGGGGAGTGGAAGAATCCATCATCCGCAGATATTCCAGTGAGGCCTGACTACCTTCCTGAATGGCTAGGTTCTCGTAATTCATGTTAGAAACAAGAGCTGGGAGCACGCACTTGAGCGAAAAAGACCCATAGAATTTCGGGTGGTAAAAATGTCTCCTTATCAACGCCTGGAAATCCTTTAACCGACTCAGGGTGGCGCGCAACCGGTCGCAGCACTGCGGAAGATGTTCAACCAGCTCCTTAATGATCATTTTTTCATAACCTGCATAGGTAAAGATAGTACCCCTCTCTTCTAAAGCCTCAAGTAGGGTATGGACGAATTCCTCCCGGGGGTCCTCGTCTTGATCGTAAAGGTATGCGCGATGTTTCAGGGTATTGTCCTTAAAGAGGATATGATCGGACCACTGAAAAGGAATAGACTGATAGGGCCTTGTATAGGGGTAGCGCGGGATTGCGGGGCTGACCGTTTCGAAATCAAGGAAGTGAATGGGGTACACTACATCCTTTAACTCAGCTTCAAGCGCTGGTGAAATGTACTCCACCTGACTGATCACACACTTTTTGACTCTTTCTTGGAGCACGCTCAAGGGGAAAAACTCAGGAATATCTCGAATATCCTGAATATTCAGGGCTGCTAGATCATGGAGCGTGTTTTGGCCTATGCCGCTGAGATTCAGAATCCAGAACTCAGGCATCCCCCTCGTACAGTGCTGCCAGAATTCACAGCCATAGGGGCTCTTACAGAAGCGAGAGGGCAAAATCTCTGGCGGATCATTCCCGCTCAGCATTTTTCTGAGGTCCTCAAGCTTCAAAGAAATTATTTCTTGGATTGACCTAACCTGCTCTGTCTGGTCAGAAAATGAAAAAAGACTCCTAAGATCAAGCTCGCGCCCATTGTACACATACTGGTTATTTAGGTGCAGGATACCCGCACGGGCTATGGCTAGGTCTGACCCCCGGAGGACGTGGTACTGAACTGCAACATCGGGCAGATGTATCTCTTTGACCGAAGTGGACGACTTCACCTCGATCAGGTTCCAGCGAGCATCATCCGACCTTTCAAGGATATCTACCCTTACCTGGATACTATCGCACAGAAAAGCCGCTTCGTAGATCGCCCGCACCTCTGATTCATTCGTGGCTGCCCGGGTGGCCTGCACTGCCTCCTCGTGGTGCAAGTGATCAGTACCAATCAAAAATCCTCCAGGATAAAGACGGGTTGCTAGTCTTCCGACTTCATGGCCCCCCTCGAAAATCGCCTGCTGGGTGGGGGAAAGCTCCGAAGCAACGGCAGGGTTATAGCACTGATACCACAGACGCAGAGGGCACTGCAGCCCAGCGAGGAAACGCGATTTGGAAAGTATGGGCACTTCTCTGGACTTCATTTTCATGCACCCTCAACCAACCATCCATAGATAACGGGAATCAGGGATCAGAACATTCAATAAAAGAGATTGATGACATGAGTCAAGGGCAAATGTGACCCTAAGACTCATTGGATGAAAAATAGGATTGGCTGATTGTGACGAGATCAATTTAAATCTGGCACAAGAATTGCTCATTAAAATAGTCGAACGGAATGAAGTTTCCCTCCTTTCCTTCATTCCTACCTCCTCTAGCCCTGTTAGGAGACAGCCCCTAGCAGGGCTTTTTTTACGTAGCCCCCCGAAGAATCTGCCCTGATAGGCATACCATCTGCGTGTCGATATTTCCTCCTCTGCCCTGCCGATTTCTCCAAATCCGGGGATCAGGAGATTCTCAAGGCCTGTAGCCTTGAAAGCGTTCAGAAAAAATCCAAGAATCATCAGAAAAAGAGGGGCAGCCTCGCCCGCGGCGACCACTAAGTGTGTTCAACATACAACACCTCCTTTGATATGGGCGAGCATAACACGTTGATATCTCGTAGTAAAACGCGAAAAGGCGGTGTTCAATTAGCGACACAGAGAAGAATCGAAAGGCCTATGGCGCCAGGCCAAATCATCGTGCACCCGATTATCCTGTTATGAGCAGATCGACAGTAACGTTCTACACGACCGAATGTTTACTCTCAGATGGGGTTTTGAGCCTCTTGTTCCTGACTCAGAACCATAATCAAGGCGTCATCGCTTCCATAGTAATTTGGGACTCTTCCTACTATTTTCATGCCCAGTCTCTTGTAGAATTTTATTGCCGCACTGTTCTTTGATCTGACCTCGAGCCACAGTCTCTTGTTAGTACACTCTAAGGCATGCATGAACAGCATCTTGCCAAAGCCCTTTCTCCTGTATGTCCGCCCAATAGCAGTGGAGTGGATATGACCGCTCATATCAAAGATGATGTATCCAACAATCTCCGTACCGGCCTCTATAACAATAAAGCTATCTGGAAAACTGTTTGCATAGTTTAGGAGAGCTTCTTTTGAGTAAGCTGATTTTGGAAATGCCTGTTCCTCAATCTCAAGTATCTTATTGATATCCTCTCTCTTGAATTTTCTAATCTTGCTAAAGACCTTGTCTGCCATTTATTACTGTTGAATTGATAAAATTCTGCCATTCACATGTGATTGGCAATTTCATTTCGCGAAGGCGGAACGCAGGGCAGCAGCGGCTTGATCCATAGCATCTCTGGCTCGGCTCACCGCCGCAGCCAAGCTGAAGAAGGCGTGAATCATACCTCTATAGCGAGTATACGTAACCGGAACACCTGCTTGTTTCAATCGCTTTGCGTAAGCCTCCGCCTCATCTGTTAGCACATCAAACTCGGCGGTTATCACAAGCGCAGGCGGCAGGCCGCTTAGTTTTTGGGCCAGCAATGGAGACGCATATGGATTGCGCAATTCGTCTTCGTGCGCTACATAGTGACCTCGATAATAGTCCATACCATCCTTAGTCAATATATAGCCTTCCCCGTGTTCACGGTAAGAATCGGTGTCAAAAGAGGAAAGGTTGGTCACAGGATATACAAGCAGCTGATACACCAGGGAGGGTCCGCCCCTGTCACGTGCCATGAGGCATACAACAGCTGCCAAATTCCCTCCGGCACTATCACCACCCACCGCAATATGAGTCGGATCGCCCTCAATAGGACTGGCGTTGTCAGCTACCCACTGTGTTGCTGCATACGCGTCATCAATTGCTGCTGGAAATTTATGTTCTGGTGCCAGCCGGTAGTCAACAGAAACCACAACACAGGATGCCCCATTTGCCAGTGATCGGCATACAGAGTCGTGCGTGTCGAGATTGCAGATGACCCAACCACCACCGTGAAAATAAATCAGCACGGGAAATGGGCCGCTGCCTTCTGGTGTATAGATACGTATCGGAATCTGCCCTGCCGGACCGCGAATATTGAGGTCTTCGACCTTTGCAACGGCTTCTGGAGGCCCGCCCAGCTTCACAAAAAGCGAGTTTCTGCTCTCTCTCGCCTGAATCGGCGTAAGCGTATGCACAGGCGGTACGCCCTGCCGCTGCATCTGTTGTAATAATGCCGCTATTTGTGGATCAAGCCTTCTTGCTGCCATGGTCAACCTCCCTTATAAAATACACTACCCACAATCCCCACTGTTATTTGCACTATAATCTCCTTTCCACGGCCTTTACCTTGCTCTGGATGCGTCCGGCGGGGCCCTTCCTGTAATCGGCATTAATGGTCATATACACCCGATTGCAGTCTTTCTTAAGTTCTTCGAGGCACCGGCTCACCACACTCATGACCTGGTCCCACTCCCCCTCGATGCTCGTTGCCATAGGTCCGAGCTTGTGCGACAGTCCACTGTCTTTGATAATCTTGACTGCCCTGGCCACGTAAGGACTCAGACTTTCGCCTCTGTCAACGGGAAAGATGGAAAAATTGATAAGTAGGCTCATAGAATCCTCCTTTTTTGATCTCAGCGATGAGAATCCTTGATAATGATCTCGTGAGGATTTTCTATTCCATTCAAATAGTTGGATTTGTGATGCATAAACCGTCTTCCTGACACGATTAATGGATATAAACTCCATCCTGTATGGAGCGAGTATAACCGAGGCATGGTTGGGTGTCAATCCATGAGCGATTACAGCAATAGTGCTGATAATCCTCATTCGCCTCAAGGATGATATAGGGATCGTGCCAGGATAGCCTGATGTATTTCAATCGTGAAAAGCAGTCAACGGCTCGTAGATAAGATCCCCTTCCCGAAAACGGTGAGGTCTCAACGGGTAGATATCCACCGTTTTGGACCGACCTTCAGCAATGAGTTCTGCGATCAAGATCCCGATTGCCGGGCTGTGCTGAAACCCGTGTCCGCTGAAACCGTTGGCACAGACAAACCCTTTTATTTCGGGAAATGGACCAAGAATGGCATGGTGATCCGGAGAAATGTCATAAAGACCGGCCAGGCCTCGCACGATCCTCGCACGTTCCAAAATTGGTACCCGATGAAGGGATCTGGCTGCGGTCCACTCCTGGCCCCCAAAGTCCACCTTTTGATTGAAAGAGCTTTGCGCATCCTCTGGGCCAGCCAGCAGCAGCCCCTTCCCTTCCCTTCTCATATACCAACCATGCTCAAGGTCGATCACCATGGGAAAGAGGGCTGGGAGTTCCTCAAAAACGTCAGTGAAAAAAAGCTGTCTTCGTAGAGGTTTCACCAGCAGCTCCACTCCCACCATTGCCGCGACTCGAGACGCATATGGCCCTGCTGCGTTGATCACGAGGGGGGTGACTATCCTTTCCCCTGTTGCCATCTCCACAGCTTGCACCCGCTCTCTTTTCCTATGAATTTTGGTGGCCTCTGCCCCTTCTATGAGCATCGCCCCCAATTCACGCGCCCCTTTGGCAAATCCCTGAAGGATCTCGTAGGGACCAGCGTATCCATCGCACTTGGAATATGATCCGCCTAGCAGGTCATCTACCCGCAGAAATGGCCATCGACCTCGAATTTCACTCGGTCCCAAAAGTTCTACATCCAGCCCCATGGTTTTCATGAGTTGGGCGTTTGTCTTCAGGATTGCCCATTGCCGTTTACGGACGGCGAGAAAAAGGTATCCTGCAGGGTTGAACTCCGGATCCACGCCAAACTCCTCCTTGAAGCGTTCAAAGACCTTTAGGCTGAGTAGGGAAAGCCGTATGTTGATCTCGGTGGAGAATTGAGTGCGGATTCCACCTGCACATTTGCCTGTGGCGCCCTCCCCCATCATGCCTCTTTCCAGAAGGAGCACCTCCCTCATACCTTTCTTAGCTAGATAGTAGGCTATGCTGACACCGATAATTCCCCCACCAACGATTACAACCTCAGCACTTGAAGGTAACGCTCGCATCAAGTTCCCCTCCTAAAGGGCCCACCTTATGATCTGGTGTACTTACTCCAGAGAGAGCCTCTACAGCAGCTCCTTGGTCATTTTGTAGTGAAAGTGCCCTCGTGGTTCACGCATCAGTAGGTGTGGCTGCAGAGGTAATCGGGTTGGGCTTGGAGCCCGTGGCATTCCTCATGCCTCACGTTCTCTCGACACCTGTCGAATCAGCTTATCATACAACCCCTGCTGATCCTTCATCGATACCCGATACAGGGCATGGCGGTGGGTGTCCGGTTCGTAGATTGTGCCGATGAAGTCCGGTGCCTGTTCAAGGCTTGCCAGCACACCGAGCGATTCTAAGGCCAGCAGTGCAGCTCCTCTCGCAGAAGCCTCCTGAACCTCCGAGATTGCAACCTGCCGTCCCAGTACGTCCGCCATGATTTGCAGCCAGGTGGCCGAACCAAGGAGTGCCCCACCGCTGGCCACCACCTTCGGCTCCCTGGGCAGTAATTGCCGTAGCGACTCAAAGACCATGGCAATGCGATAGGCTATTGCCTCCAGCCCAGCGCGCAAGATATCTAGCGGGGTTGTCGCTAGGGACAGGCCATGGATTGTGGCCCTCGCATGGCCCGCCCACCCGGGGCTGCGCTCTCCCGCGAAGAAAGGCAGCATAGTAAGGCCGTGGGAATTAGGTGCCAGAGCTCCCAGATCTGAATCCACCTTGCTCAAATCTCCGAGCCTGAAGCTGTCATTAATCCAGGCGTAGACGTTCCCTCCCTCGCTCAAAGCACCACCAGGGAGCGAACGCCTGGTGTCTACCCGGTAGCACCACAAGCCAGCTGGAATATGAACCACTCGGCCAGGTACGACGGCCCGCATGGCAGTTGTGGTTCCCACGGTCAAGGCTACTTGCCCTGCAGAGACGCAACCACTTCCAATGTTGGCAGCAGCGCCGTCTCCCACCGCTGGAAACCAGGGAACATCCTGCAAGGCAGGCCACCGAGAAGCATACGCGGGAAGCAATCCGGAGCGGGGCATGTTGACGTCGGTAAGCGGGGACAACTGTTCTCGTCGTAGCTGGAGCGCATTCAGCAGCGCTTCATCCCATACCAAGTGGTGTCGGTCTAGAAGACCAGTCCATGAAGCCACGGAATAGCTGAGCGCAGCATCGCCGAATAGCTTGAACTCCAGGTAGTCACCAATCGATATCCAGCGTGCTACTTGACGGAAGAGATCCGTTTGCGTGCGGCCCAGCCAACGAAGGCGGGCAGGCAAATAGCTCGAATGGAACGGGCAACCCGTGCGATCATGTACAGACGTTTCGTCGAACTCACTTCGCAGCCATGGAACCTCTACCTCCGCACGGGTGTCCGCATAGGTCGTAACTAGTGTTATCGCCTGCCCGGACTCATTTACCCCCAGGATGTTATTGACAAATGTGCACGCGCCAACACCGGCAATCTGCTGGGTCAATGGTCCTGCCTGAATTAACACGGCATCCAGACAACGGCAGACTAGTTCTATTACAACCCCGGGATCGACCTCAGAGGCACCATCTGCAGAGCTCCGCACTTCAAGCGCCTGGTGTGCTTCCACTCCCTCCACAGCCCTACCCAGCCGGTCAAAGAGCACACTCCGCACCGACGAGGTGCCAATGTCAAGGGCCAGCACCAAGGGCGCTTCAGCACACCGTGTTGTCACGGTAGACACAAAATTAGTCCTCGGTCCTCTCTTATTCTCCTTGCCAGGCTTAGCTCCTGTGGTTTTTCCAGCGAACTTGCTGTTAACTCAGAGTCTGCCTTCATCTCTGCCCATGCCTTTTCCTCTGACATTGCCTCTGCTCTTTCTCTGGCTCTCCTTTAGCCTTCTTGTCCGCCCCTGCTTTAGGGGGCTGACTGACAATTATGCCGCGAAGCGATGTATAAAGATAGTAGCACATGCTCAAAATAATTCGTGTCCCTGCTTCCACCACAACTTCTGTTTTATCCCTTGCTCCAGCCTCCGCTTGGCTTTTTGGGGCCTTTTTCTGCCCCGGCCTTGCGTCTTTGTGTGAGGTTAAAAAGGATCTCACCATCTCATAGGCCAGGTTGGCCTCCTTCAATTTCTCCTCAGCCTTTCGTTTTAGCCGAGGATTGTTGGAGAAGCGATCTGGATGCCAGATATTTACTATATCTTTATAGGCCTGTTTCGCCTCATCGAGCGAGGCATTACGGTCAAGCTCAAGTATCTCAAAGAATCGCTTAATATCCACTTTAATCTTCCCTAAAATATGCTTAACTGAGCTTATTCAACAGCCTCATGCCTCTCCTAACCACGCAGGATCTGGGCGATTTCATCCACAAGCGGCTTGGAACCAACATAGAGGGCAGTCCGTTGGTGATGTTCCTTTGGCTGAATTTCGAGAATAGGGATGCCTGCTTCATCAACAGCATCCCCGCCAGCCTCATGGCACATGAAGGCCACGACAGCTGCCTCATACATAAGGCGCAGTTTTCCGTGCGGACGGTTTTTTTCCGGGTTTGGGTGGCTGACAATAGCGGGATACATGAATATGCCCCCGGCGGAAAGAATCCTGTGGAAGTCTCCCGCCAGGGCGCCCAGGTACCTGAAGGCGTATTTTCTTTCCTTTTCTGCGATCCAGGCCTGAACTCTCTGGTCGAAGCTGCATCGGTTGGCTTCATTGAATGAAAATTCCCAGGTCTTGCTATCCTCAGGGAGGATTACGCTGATCGGTTTGACAAAGTTCATGGTCTCATCGATGTGGAATCGCCAGGTTCCCGACTCCTTTAGTGCAAGGGTGAACGTGCCCGTGGGAATCACAAACATGCCCGCAGCGATATAGTCTTTCCCGGGCCGCAAATGGCCATCTTCAGGCCCATCCAGGTTTCGCTTGGCAACGCCAAACAGAAAACCGACCGGCAATCCATGGGAAACGTTTGATGAACCATCAAGGGGATCGAAATACACAAAATAGCGTCCTCCGTCGGTATCCATTGCAATCATTTCTTCCGATTCCTCACTGATCACATGGATTACACGGCCTGAACTCCTCAAATAATGAAGGGTGATCTCCTCAGCAATCTGGTCCATCCCCATGGTGTCCTCGCCATGCACATTCACTGTGCCAGTCAATCCCAAATTCCCTCTTAACACACCTGTCAGATAGTAGTGTTGGATGTGCTTTGCCGCACTGACTAAGGCATCCATCAAGATCAAGAAGTGATAGGTACGGTTATGTTTCTCCTGGTGTCGAAGTATGAAATTCATGAAGGTCTGCTCGAAGCGCATGTCTTTCCTCCTTAATCGTGAGATTAGGAACAAGGCAAGTCAGTCGCCTCATGAATATACCATTTCACAGGGCGATCTTCAAAAGACATTTTATATAACGCAAAAATCCTCGAGAAGAAAAACCCGATCCTTGCATGGAGCGTTATGTACCTGCACGTATAAAATCCATCAAAACGAGAGATTATGTATGCTCACAAACCAATTTAATGACCGTCACTTCAGGCGGTGATAGAAAACGAATTGGTGGCCCCCATGTCCCTGAGCCCCTGCTCACATACAAATAGGAATTATTCGGCAGATGCACGAGTCCTGCGTAATGTCGGAAAAACACCCTGGTGATAAGGCTGAAAGGGAAGATCTGTCCTTTATGAGTATGCCCTGAAAGCTGCAGGTCAAAAAGGCCTAACGCGTTCTCGTCTACTACCGGCATGTGCTTAAGGAGAAGGGTAAACGTGTCACGGGTAAGTCCGGAGAGCAGAGCTTTTTCTGAAACCCCTCTAAAGACCTCAAGTTGCCTCCCCGTTGGGTCGTCAATACCAGCAATATTGATAATCCCAGCAACGTTCAGTGCTTCTCCCCTCAGTACTGTGAAACCCGCTTGTTCTGCAAAATTCAACGCCTGATCAAGACCGGCATAGAACTCGTGATTTCCCGTTATTGCAAATTTGCCGTACTTTGGATTAATGGCATTCAGCAGTTCTGCAAGTCCTGTCAGATTCCCCATCTGCCCATCCACAAGGTCGCCTGTGGATACCAAAATATCAGGCTCTGCCCTCTTTACCTCTCTGAGAATCCTTTTCAATCTCTCCTCTCTCACAATCAATCCAAGATGGGCATCAGAGATCTGAGCGATTGTTAAAGTGCCGACCTCTTTGGGGATTTTTGGGCTCCGTATTATTATTGTTTCGTTGTGAATATAGCGTGCTTCAAAATAGCCATATGATGCTACTGCTGCTGTAATGAGGAATGAGATGACCAAGATAAATCGCGGTGAAGGGGATAGATAGGAAAAGTTTTTTTGAAGTATAAGCCCGCCTGTGTAAACAAAAAAGCGATATAGATCAACACCGAACGAAAAACAAAAGAAAAGAAACGCAAGTCCCATCCATGTATATCCGATGTAAGAGATGAGGCGGGCTGAGAGCTCAAATCCATGCCTCTCGGATATCCACACAACAACCGGTGCGATGACCATAACTGCCATGAGGGATATCAGAAAAATGCTACTGACACTTCCAAAGGATAGAGCACCCTTTATCTTGGTGAATATGTATAGATGTAATGCGCTATAGACCAGGAAAAAGGTAAACAAAAAGAAAACCACCGTAGCCTCTTTATTTTTTCCTCATTTCTGTTTTCTGCCTGCCAAGGTGTATCAGAATCAGGAGAAACTTTCTGACCGTCCTGATCCCTCACGCTGTCAACCAGAACTATCTGGTTACTGCGTCGACAGTGCTCTCCACTGGCTCTCAATGCCTTCGGTGAGGTGAATTATAGAGAGGAGAGGCTTGTGTGTCAATGCAGTAGGTATGTCAAGATATACCACAGGCCTATTCTGACAGACTGGTGGGCGCCTTTTCGCAGGGAGGGATAAGGCGGCATCTCCTCAATGCGCTTTAGAATCTCTCATTACCTCAAGGGCCTTCGAGAAATTGTTCAACCTCACTAAGAACGGTGCATGACATCTGACCAGATAGACCTGCCGTTGGCTCCAAGAAATTATTCATAGAGCTGCGCATCAGGGTATGCTCCTCTCTCCATGAGCCTTATGCAATCTATTTGTATCCTGATTACTTCGAGTATCCCTTAAAGCATTCCCGGGCACCAATTTGGGGACCTTATATCCTCAGGGCCGAGAGGAGATCGCGAATTTTCAGTTTTGCTTGATTTTGCACCAGTGACTGAGTAACTCTAGACTAAGGAGAAGATCGTGACAAGGTATCGTCTTGGTTCGATTTTGTGCCGTGGTCGTTTTAAACAGGGCAGTACCGTGAAAAATCTTTGTCATCTGCATTTTTTAATCTATTGTTATCCGAGACCTGCTAATGATTAACAGGAGGCTTAGATATGGGGAAAGGTGATAAACGCACCAGACGGGGAAAAATCTGGAGAGGTACAACTGGTAAGAGCCGTCCGAAAAAGAAAAAGATGAAAGGGCAGAAATAAAATCTACTCGTCCTCGGTACTGAATGGAGTCATGCTTGCGTGAGCCCCCGCCCATGGATTTCGAGCTCCCCTCAAGTTCGCTCTTGGGCAAGAGCCCGCTGAGACCTGGTCCCCATCTTTCAATGTCCTCTAATGTTTCATGTGCACCCAATTACTCGCGCAAGTTCCTCGGGTTGCTGTGAGCCAGCAAGATAATTAAGGCCAGCCACCAAGAGCAGCAAGACCCAGAGCCATACCTTTCAAAATCGTTGTACTTCGCCAAAGTTGGTCCCGCAATTGTCCCTTTGACCCATGATAGCCCCTTTGGTTTTATGCCTCGGGTAGTATTCAGGAGCAGATTTCAACCCTTCACAATGTGGTCCAGTGCGTGAAGCGCCTCTTCCACGGTTCCGGTATTCAAGACATATTCATCAGCTAGGGCAATTGGCACGGAAGCCCCATAGGCAATTTCCCTGGTGTCTCTCTTATTAAAGGCATCAGTCACATCGTCGGATCTCCCCCGCGACGAGATTCTCTGACGCCTGAGGGCCCTTGGAGCAATGAAGGCCACCACAATGCACGTTGCCCTCTCGCGAATGAGCTGAATTTCAGGCCAGGATCGCATGCCCTCCATCAGTACCACTGGTTTTCCCGTCTTCAGCGCAGTACCGAGCGCGATTCTCGTCACCCCCATTCCATCATCTTCCCTCAGCTCTGTAGATACCATGGCGGTATTGGCCCCATTCGGTTCAAGTCCCCGCCTCTGAGTTTCATCACGAACTAGATCTCCGGTGGCAAAATAGGGTATTTGCCTTGACTCTGCGTACGCTCGGCCGATATTCTTGCCAGCTCCTGGCATTCCCACAATAACAAATATCTTCATGAAAAAACCCTCGAAACCCCACTATCTCACTTATACAGTATTAACCTCCAGGAAAGATCAACAGACCTCAATTTCCTGATAATCTCTCCCCTAATCTTTTTGAGTTTCTTATCCCCCCAATCCCTTGTTTAAATCCGCAGCTTAACTGCCTCCCTCTACTCACATTTATGCCGGATAATGGCTCCTTTGTCAGCAGACTCCGCAAGGCGGGCGTACAGTGCCAGGTAACCCTTCTTGAATTTGGGTTCAGGCCTTTGCCACCCGGCGAGACGAGCCTGGATTTCTTCATCGGAAACGTGCAGATGGAGACTTCGATTTGGAATGTCAATCGTGATCAAGTCACCGTCCTGAACAATGGCGATGGGCCCGCCCTCGGCCGCCTCGGGCGACACATGCCCAACAAAACAACCATTATTGGTTCCAGAGAAGCGTCCATCTGTCACGAGTGCTGTCCTGAGAGCCAGACCCCTTCCATAGAGCAGCTTCATGGGCTTGGCCATCTCCCGCATGCCGGGGCCACCTTTTGGGCCTTCGTATCGGATCACGATCACCTCGCCCTCACGCACGTGACCGTCCAAGATGGACTGATCGGCCTCCTCCTCGCAGTTGAAGCAACGGGCCTTGCCGGTGAAGGTATGCATTTCTGAGGCAATAGCAGCCGGCTTGGCAATACCCGTATTCGGTGCTAGATTTCCACGCAGAACTGCGAGCCCTCCCTCCTTGGCCCACGGATTCATCATAGTCTTGATGATATTGTGATCCCGTACCTCGGCATGGGCTATGTTCTCCGCCACGGTCTTGCCAGTCACCGTCAGGGCGTCATCATGCAGGAGGGGCAAGATCTCCTTCATCACCGCAGGCACGCCACCTGCATGGTGAAAATCCGGGACATTTGCAGCCGCTGCAGGATTCATCCTGGCAACGTGTGGGGTGGTTCGGGACAGCTCTTCAAAGAGTTCCATACCGATCTCGCAGTTTGCCTCATAAGCGATCGCCGGTAGGTGCAGGGCCGTATTGGTCGAGCCACCAATGGCCATGACGACGCGTATCGCATTTTCAATCGCGTTCCTGTTGATGATCTGAAGAGCCGTGATCCCTTGCTCGACCAGTCTGACGATCTGGCGGCCAGACTGCTGCGCGGCGCGCAAGCGTTCAGCATAGGCGGCCGGAATGGTGGCACTACCCGGCAGACATAGACCGATGGCCTCCGCAACGCAACACATGGTGTTGGCTGTGCCAAGGAAGGAGCACGAACCACACCCAGGTGCAACACACCCTTCCAGCTCATTATATGTAGCCTCATCGATCTTGCCGGCCCTCAACATGCCCAGGGCCTCGAAAAGCGACGTTACATCAGATGCACGCCCGTCGAACTCGCACCCACCAAGCATGGGCCCCCCAACCACCATGATTGCTGGAACATCCAACCGGGCAGCCGCCATAAGCATCCCTGGGACGATCTTGTCGCAGGACCCTAGGAGTACAACGCCATCAAGCCGGTGTGCTTGGATCATCATCTCCACGTCGTTGGCAATCAACTCACGCGTGGGAAGGATACAGTGCATTCCGTCGTGTCCATTAGCAATGCCATCGCACGCGGCGATGACGCCGAATTCGACCGGGGTCGCTCCCGCCTGACGGATACCCTGTTTGACATGTTCGGAAACCTGTCTCAGGTTAATATGACCAGGGACCAGCAGATTCCACGAGTTCGCAATCCCGATCAGCGGGCGGTCCAGATCATAATCGCTGTAACCCATGGACTTGTAAATGGCACGAACCTTCGACCACTCGGGCCGCTTTAAAATATCTCTACTTCGCCAGTGCATGACAATTTCTCCTGATGAGGGTGCTTGAATAAGAACTCGTTTTTTGTGACAAAGAGCATAGAGAAAAGCTGGTTATGTGTCAATGTAAAAGCCATTGCAGGATGTGCCAGTATGGCTCAACTGGGTCTGTCAGTACCGTCAAGACCAAATCCTTGAGGGGTTCATCTTTTGGATTGAAATATTGCTGGCAAGTAAATAGGATGAAGGCCGATAACAACTGAAAGGGGTTACTACCATGCCGGAATTACGACAAAATCCTATGACCAAAGACTGGGTAATAATAGCCCCAGAGCGGAATAAACGGCCTGATCAATTTGTGCGTCATAAGGCCCAGGAAAAAATAAGGAAACAGGAAAGAGAAGAAACGGCTGCATGCCCATTCTGCCCCGGAAAGGAAGATATTTGCGGAGAAGCTGTTTTGACTTACTATCAACAAGATTCCCCCGGGCAGGGCGCAAAATCCACGTGGTCTCTCAGGGTGGTACGCAACAAGTTTCCTGCCTTGGTTGAAGGCGAGGAGAAATCGAGGATCACAGAGGGTAGTGGAAACTTTTTCATAAAGATGCCTGGCGTGGGGTTCCACGAGGTGGTAATTGAACATCCGGGACATTTCCAGACCATTGCAACAATGCCACTTGAGGCAGTTGAAGGTGTAATCTCCTCATATATTGCGCGATATCGCGCGCTCATAAGGAGACCTAATATAGAGCTCATAACCATATTTAGAAATAACGGTCCACGGGCTGGTACCTCGATAAGACATCCCCATTCCCAGATAATCGCAAGCCCAATCGTTCCAATCCATATCAGACATGTTATAGAGGAGGCAGTGAGGTACTATGATACTATGGGTACGTGTATATACTGCAATATGATGGACCAAGAGAAGGTATCTGGAAAAAGGGTAATATCAGAAAGTGAACACTTTCTTGTTATTGCACCATTTTTCTCACGAAGCCCTTTTGAAACCTGGATCCTTCCGAAAAAACATAGGGCCTCATTTGCCAAAATCTCTACTCCTGAAAAGAGGGATTTGGCCGAGGTACTAATTAATATCTTGTCGAGATTATATCACGGGCTTGGCGATCCGGATTACAATTACATGATACATTCTGCCCCATATCAAGAAGACCCGGCAGACTATTATCACTGGCATGTCCAGATACTTCCAAAGCTCTATGAAGTGGCCGGATTTGAACTGGGCTCTGGTATATATCTAAACAGCACGTGCCCTGAAGAAAATGCACAATACTTGAAGGAGATACGGGCGGATGTTTCAGGATAATCGAGAGAACAGAATGCCCGCGCAAAGCATTGAAGAAAACCAGGGAATTGAGCCTTTAGAAAATTTCTATTATCTCTTCTTCATTTCTTCTCACTGCAAGGTAGAGCCGATGTTGGGATTGAAGTTTGTGTCTTCGGATAAGATGTAATCACCCATATTGTTTGTCCATACCCTGTTGTACCCGCTGGGGAGCTCTACGGTTTTTTGATCTGTTGGGTTGCGGTATTCTTCCACTCCTCGGATATACCGGCTGAAATTGTTTGATATTCTATCATAGACCTTCTGACGGTTATTATACGATTCCATCATCATGTCCCTGATTTCATTGCTCGTCCGGCTGATGATACGGCTTATTTGGCCGATATGCTGAATTCTCTGAATCTGTTGCTGGCACAAAAACTGGACAAGCTGGTTGTATTTGTTGAACCATTGCGGGCTTAGCCTAAAAGATGAAACCATTGCCTGAAATATCTTTGAGTGAGCCTCCAGTTTCCCCTTCTCCGCCTTGAAGGAAAAGAGATAGTCCACCATCCAGTTGATATTGATGATTGAGCCATCAAAGGATGGCATTGAGAAAGAGAATGACTCAACAACTCCATAGATCTCCTCTTCCATGAGGCGCCTATCGCGTTGATATTCGATGCGGATCTTTGCTCCGTCTCTCTTACTGAGGATGCCTGGTTGGGTTCGCTTACCTGCGCCCAGAGATTCAGCAAGGTCGGGCAAGGCCCTCTCATACACAACTCTCAAGTCACCGACATCACCCCTGAAACGTGGGAGAATGATTAATTTGAGTGCATCAATGGGCCCAACAGGCGGCCGCACCTCATTCCCGAAGTACCGAGAACCTATCGGAAATTGGTACAACAGCATCTGGTTGTTGGTCCAGAAAAAGGGCTGATTGGGGAAGATCTCGAGCTCTTCTGGGCCTTTGGGATTTCGAATACGAAAACTAGCAACAGCTGGCATTCCGCGCCCTGAAAAATTGCTCTTAAATCTACCTGTCCTCCACACCGGGCCTTATTTCGATAAACAACCTGTTTTTTGTGGTATAGATATTTGAAATATGCATACGTATGATCACTGATTTGTTGCTAAATTTAGCTATTAGTGGTTTCAGCCTTTGAATCTGAACTGGATATTCTTTATTACCTATGAGCGCTACCAGCAGTGGCCATAAAACCTCATTCCTATTTCTTTTTTCCACAATTTGAGGCCTTACATAGAGTATGCTGTTTTCCTTATCATATCTAATTGAGGCCTCACAATTGAAAGAGGCATCAACACTCCCAAAGCTTAGGCTCGCTGGCAGGTTACCAATGTTACCTGTATATGTAATATCTTCCCCATGGACATTAACAGAGAATGACACCTTATCGATCCCCAGCTCTAACTTATCAATTGATTTAACCCAGATAGCCCCTGAGAATTTTCTATCATTCGTTATCTGAACTGGTAGCACATCATTAACGAATGAAGCCAAAACCTCTGCTGGGATAACAATGGTAATCTCACGCTTCTTGTCGGTTGTTGCAAACGAATGAGGGATGGATAAAGACATGCAAAAGATGGCGGTAAGTATGAGACAGATCAAGTGCTTATCTGTCTTGCTCTTGGTCATGTTCAAATATCTTATGCACTGAAAAAAGGTCATGTCGTTCAATCCACCCCTACCCACGTCCTTCTCCTTTCATTCGGAAAGTTTATCACTAATAATTCAAAAAATCCATTTGGACAACAGCTTGTTGAGGCCTCGGCCCTATCTTCCTCACAATTGGCACAAGGTTTGCTTTTGAATATCCACAATTATGCGGGAAATTACCGATGCGAACGGTTGACACTGAGATATCTTCGAAATGCAACAAGATAGGTAAATAGAAGGAGAATAAACATGGGTAAGGGTATTGATATAGAAGATTCTGATGCATTCTTTAATATGCGGAGGAGATTTTGGGTAGATAGCCGAGACAGGGCACTGGCTGAGAAAAAGCCCAATAAACCTTCCAGCCAACAATCCCAAAGGGCTGATGGATCAGCTCAGAATAAAGGCTCAGAGAAGCGGTACGTAGTATATCCTCACCTTGCCGCTGCTCGGAGCGCCAGTGGCAGCTGATATCACTGTTGTTGAAACCCTTTAAAGCAACAAGGTCAACTCCTATCTGATCTTTAATCAGCTGTAGCCTCTTTCCTCAAAACGGAATCGCCATCCTGTTTGGTCTGATAAAAGAGGTCATGGCCAGGCTTGACCCTCTGCCTTATTTTACCTAAGATAAAAAACAACATGCAAAAGAGAACCCTTGGTAAAACGGGCTGGGAAATCTCTGTCATCGGCCTTGGATCCATCAAACTCCCCCTGATCTCTCGGAAGGAATGCGAAATTCTTCTGAACAAGGCTATCGATGGGGGCATCAACTTTGTGGACACAGCCGACTGCTATGGCGACAGCGAAGAGAAGATCGGCCGTGCACTGGAACGAAGGCGCAAAGAATTCTATCTCTGCACAAAGATTGATGAACGCGATGGCATTGGGGTTCGCAAGAAATTAGAACGCTGTCTTCGCCGCCTCAGGACCGACTGGATTGATCTGATCCTGTTCCACGACCTTCGAGGTTCTGAATACGACCGGATATTTCATACGGGTGGGTTGGAGACCTTGGAAAGGGCCAGAAAAGAAGGAAAGATCCTGGAAATTGGAATCAGCATCCACAACTCCCTCCCAATGATGAGGAAGGCCATTGAATCTGGGGTATTTTCGGTTCTGATGGTAGCTTACAGCGCCTTTGATGAAGACCGCCTGGCTGCAGACCTTCTTCCCATGGCTCACAGGATGGGGGTAGGCTTAATCGCTATGAAGCCGCTTGCAGGGGGAAGACTGGCTGAGAGCCCTTCGCTTCCCGGGCATAAAAGATTCATCCGAGGAGAATCTCTCGCCCAGGTCTCCATTCGGTACGTCCTTTCAAATCCAAATATCACCTGCGCCATCCCCGGGATGACGGAGCTGTATGAACTGAATGAAAACCTCCAAGTCGGCAAGCAAGCAAGGGAGCTGACCATGGAGGAGATCAAGGCGCTCATGGATTGCGTGGGGGAGGCAGGAAGGGGCTTTTGTAGAAATTGCGGGTATTGTCTGCCTTGTCCGGAGGGAATACCAATCCCTGACATCTTCCGGTTTGAAAGCTACCATGATCGATATAATTTAAAAGAACGAGCGAGAGAACAGTATCAATCGCTCGCGGTGCAGGCTGATGCCTGCTCGGGCTGTAAACAATGCATGGAGCATTGTCCTTACGGCGTCGCCATTCCTGAAAAACTGAAGCTTGCCCATCGGACCCTGTACTGATCATGTCTCCGGTCTTAAAACCAGTCATGCTAGGCCTCCGCCATCTTGCGATGCTATCCTGACTGCTTTTTTCCATAGGTGATTTCCAGAAGATATCATGACAGACCAAAAAAACATTTGACTATCTCCGTCTGCGGATTTATAGGCTCGGTAACAACCCCCCATGTTAACCAGAAATCTAAAGAGGAGGTAATATCAAATGAACCAGCAGGTTCCTCCTGGTTACAACGGTGAAATCCTTCGGGTAAACCTCTCCAACGGAAAGATAGGTACCGAGGCAATCGACGGGGAACTTTGCAGAAAACTTCTCGGCGGTGCCGGGTTTGTTGCGCACTTTCTATTGCATGAAATTGAGCCACGCACTGACCCACTGAGCCCTGAAAACAAGCTTGTGTTCGCCACCGGCCCGCTGACTGGTATTGCCTTGCCGGGGAGCACACGGCACTGTGTCGGGGCCAAGTCGCCTTTAACCGACGGCATTGCCAAATCCGAGGTCGGCGAATTCTGGGGTGCCGAACTCAAGCGGGCCGGTTTCGACGCTATGATTATCGAGGGAAAGGCAGCAAAACCCATGTATCTGTGCATACATAAAGGAGAGGTGACCATGAGAGATGCTGGTCAGCTCTGGGGCAAGAATACCAGGGAGACCCAGGAGGCAATCAGGGCTGAGCTCGGTGATAATAAGGTAAGGGTGGCTTTGATCGGTCCGGGGGGCGAAAATCTGATCAGGTATGCCTGCATCATGCATGGTCTTGCAGATGCCGCTGGCCGCGGCGGAATGGGCGCGGTGATGGGCTCCAAGAACCTCAAGGCAATCGCGGTGAGAGGCGAAAAAGCGCCTGACCTGGCTCATCCCGATGCCGTGAAACCGTTCAGACTGTGGCTCAAGGACAACTGGAACCTGGTCGCCAGTTTCTCTGAATTCGGCACTGGTGCACCAATGCCGCTCTTTGAGCTCATTGGTAATCTGCCCACCCGAAATTTCCGTGATGGCAGCTTTCCCCAGGTGAACAAAATAAGTGCCCAGACCTTAAAGGAGACCATAGGTACTGGCATGCACGGCTGTTTTGGCTGCCCTGTCCGCTGCAAGAAGGCAATCATGGTCAAAGAACCATACCACGTGGATAGCGCCTATGGTGGACCGGAATACGAGACTCTGGCTGCCCTGGGATCTAACTGTGGCATTGATGACCTCAAGGCTATCGCTAAGGGCAACCAGCTCTGCAGTGCCTATTCAATTGATACCATTTCAACAGGCTCCACTATCTCCTTCGCCATGGAATGCTTTGAGAACGGGCTACTGACAACCAGGGATACTGACGGCATTGAGCTGAAATTCGGTAGCGCCGAGGCAATGCTTCAGATCATAGAACTTATCGGTCAGCGGGAAGGCATTGGTGACCTGCTAGCTGAAGGCTCAGCACGTGCTGCAGACAAAATCGGAAACAATGCCATGGCCTTCTCCATGCATGCTAAGAAACAGGAGATCCCGATGCACGAGCCAAGGCTGAGCAAATCCCTCGCCCTCGGCTATATGGTTAACCCTCATGGACCCGACCACTGCTGCAACCTCATTGACATCTTCTTCGCCGCATTTGGTAAGGAGTCGAATGTCATTGTACATGATGCCGTTCCCTTAGGGATAGCCCCGGCTCCCTTTGAGGATATTGGCCCGAGGAAGGTGGCCCTCTTTCGGATAGTGCAGCTCAAGCGAATCATGGTGGATTCGCTGGTACTGTGTATGTTCTTGCCTTACTCCTACCAACAACTGGCCGAGGTAACATCCGCCGCAACCGGATGGAATACTACCACTATGGAGCAACTCAGGGTAGCCGAGCGAACCCTGACGATGTGCCGACTCTTCAACGTCCGTCATGGGCTCACCGCAGATGACGATAGACTTCCGCCGCGTTTCTTTAAACCCACAAGATACGGGCCCCTGGGTGATACGGCCTTGGACCCAGAGAAGATGGAGAACGCAAAGAGATACTACTACTCGCTGATGGGGTGGGATTCCAACGGCGTACCGACCCCCGAGAAGCTGGAGGAGCTTGGAATCGAATAGACGACGCCCGCCTAAAACAGCGAGAAGGGAATTTTAGGACTCCAGGTAACTGGCGGCCTTGCCTCCAGCCAGGATACCGGACGCTACACAGGGCATCACACCGCAGCCCATGGTTCCAGCACCGGCAAGAAACAGTCCATCAATCCCGGCGGTAAAAGATGTGAACCGACCGCGACCTATCTGATCTGGACTATGTTCCGGTCCGTAGCACCCACCCCTCACCGCGTTAACCCAATATGCGTTAGAAAGAGGAGTAGCATACTCGATAAGGTCAAGGTGCTCTGAGAGGCCTGGGATGTATCGTTCAGCTGCAGCAATAAGCCGCTCCCCCATCTTTTCCTTAAGGGCCTCGTACTCCTCTCCCCGCTTCCCGGGAGGAAGGTTCGCCCACTTCTTGAAGAGCTCGTAGCTCGCCCCTGTAATGATCTCGATGGTGTGGTAACCTTCAGGTGCATGCCCGCCGTCAGGATCTTTTACCGAGGGGCTGGTGATAAAGAAACTAGGGAAGTCCTCAGGAGGGCGCGAGACAGGGAGCAGCTCGTACATTTTGTTGATATCACAGTCGCTATAGTGAATTATATTCGCATCGGTTATCCCGATCGAAGGAAGATCAAGGTCCGTGCCGATGAAGGCGCAGAAGGCACCCGCGGACGGGCGCATCCGCGAAACCTTTTTTTTGATGCGGGATGGAACCAGCTTGGGATTGACCAGCCTTTCCAGGGTGATCACCGGATCGGCGTCGCTTATGACTGCCCGTGCGGTGTATCCGTGGCCGGATTCTATCTCGACGACAAACTCACCACCCTGTTTGTCTATAGAGACAACCCGCGAACGCTTTTTCAGCTCGGCACCGTGCTTCCTGAGCCCTTTGACGAAGGCATCCCTTAAAGCGCCGCTTCCACCGTGAGGGTAGTATGCCCCTTTCAGGTAATGCGCCCACACCATGATGGCTGTGATCACCGAGGCCCTCGCCGGAGGCACCCCGTAGCCACCGCAAGGAGCGGCAAGGGCGGCCTGCAAACGCCTGTCCGATGTTACCTCATCAAGGAGCCTTTGGTAGGGAACACGCGAGTACCTCAACATGATCGGGTGCTTTAGCATAAAGCCGAGCATCTTCAGCACCGCGCCCCCCATTGACCGGGAGGCCTTCACGGCCTCTATAATCTTGTCGAAGGCCTCGAAAAATCTCTGTATTCCCCGCTCCTCTTCCGGGAAATCACTGATGAGCCGCTCTATAAAGCGTTCCCTGCCTTTACAAACCCGCAGTTCGTAGTCCGGGAACACGTACCGGTCAAATCCCTCCGGGTCGAGCTCGACAAACCTTACCGCCTCGCTTATTCCCAATTCGTCAAGGAGTCTCCACAATGAATCCCCTTTGGCGAGTTCTCCGAGGTAGTGCAGGCCCGTGTTGAAGGTGTAATTCCTCCGGCGGAACGGATTCAGGTATCCACCAAAGGCCGGCATCGCCTCCAGAAGCAACACCGAAAAGTCGCACCGGGCAAGCTTAAGAGACGCTGACATCCCTCCTGCGCCGCTGCCTATGACTATTGCGTCGTAATCAGCCACGTTTGCCTCCTTCCACAAGGTCTTCCCTTTGGTGAGGGCACTATAGGATCAAGGCAATTGTGCGTCAAGAAAATAGTCATCGCACGCTATGCCCCTCTTACTGGAGGCCTCATCAGCTGAACGCATTCCTTTTGAGCTTTTACCCCCTTGACACCCTGCTGTCTTTTTTCCTATTATTCCTCCCTGAAATACTCGTTAAAAAAGAGTGAGAATATCGAGAGTTTTTTGCTGACTGCACCTTACGTAACCTTTGAAAGGAGTCGAAGCATGGCAGCATTAAAGGGATCAAAGACCGAACTTAATCTTTTGGCCGCGTTCGCTGGCGAATCTCAGGCCCGTAACCGTTATTCCTTTGCCGCCAGCATCGCCAAGAAAGAGGGGTTTGAGCAAATCAGCGGCATTTTCCAGGAAACCGCCGATAACGAAAGAGAGCATGCCAAACTCTTCTTCAAACAGCTCGAAGGTGGCGAGTGCACAATTACGGCGGGCTACCCAGCTGGCGTCCCTGGTGATACGCTGGCGCAGTTAGAGGCCGCTGCTGCCGGGGAAAGACTGGAGTGGACCACACTGTACTCCCGTTTTGCCGATGTAGCCTCGCAAGAAGGTTTTACCGAAGCGGCGCGGATTTTTAGCCAGGTTGCAGAGGTCGAACAGTGGCACGAACGACGTTACAGGAAGCTGATCGAGCAGGTCGAGGGCAAGACCGTGTTCAAGAAGCCCGAAAAGGTCCTCTGGAAATGTCGAAATTGCGGTCGCGTGGTGGAGTCCACTGAGGCCCCGACCAGGTGCCCGACCTGTGATCACCCACAGGCCTATTTCGAGCTTTTGGCCGAGAACTACTGATACCTTAGCGCCTGAATCTGCCGTCCACTCTCCACGGGGCAATGGCCAGAAAGCTGCGTTCGTATTCGGCTTTTCTCATGGCCTTACTCCAGTCGTACCCCTATGCCGGCCTTAGCCCCGACGGTCTCGGCGGCGTTTGCCAGGTTCCTGGGGATTTCCAGCACCTCCTCGGCATTGATGAGGGCCAACCAGCTGCCTTCTGGCACGTCTCCATAGGCAGTGGCAAGGGTTGCCGCCACCATCTTACCGCCGATCGTGACCTGTAACCGGATGGCGGGTTCAAAACCCATCTGCTCTACCATCGTGGCCCGGATATTGGTGATCATATTGCCGTACCGGTCCACATGGACAACGAAACCGACCACGGCATCTCCATCATGCCGGCAGCCGTGACAGGGAGCCGTATCAGGTCTGTGATTTTCGGCCCAACCTCAGAGGGCTGGATATCCCCTGCCAGATGAGCAGCAACTGGCCCCAGGATGTCCCGGCCGTGAAATGTGGCGGACACCCTCCCTGCCGCATGAGGCTGTAATTCCTGATCTCGTATGCATGGGCGACACCCAGTTTCTCTATCACCCCGCTTAGCAGCCCGTTATCAGGGGCAACAAAGAGCTTGTGATCAGGGGTCTCCACCAGTATGCAGCGTCGCGCCGTGCCCGCACCGGGATTTACCACAGCAAGAAAAACAGTTCCAGGTGGAAATTCCCGCGCGGCCTGCACCAGAACGTAACACCCTTCAGCCATGTTGAAGGGTTCTATGTGGTGGCTGATGGTCGTAATTCTCACCCGGGGATTCGCCGTGTACATGGCGCCTTCCAAGGCTCCCACATAAAAGTCTCTGGTGCCGTAATCGGTGAGAACCGCCACGAGTCCGCTTCCCGAATATGAGGCATTCAGCGAAGGAGGGTGGGGATGATGCTCTTTAGGGCTTGACAGGACAGAAAGAAGGACGAGGCAACCAGAAGGTAGATAACAGGCAGAATCAATCGCCTGAATTGTCCCCTCATGAGCACCTCTATCCTAACCTGGCCTTTTTCCTGCCCTCGTAGCCTACGTTTGCCTCTTCCTACAATCAAGGGATAATCATGGTGTCGCCGGAGTAGTGATCTGGGACAGCGGCATCTATGACCTTACAGAGCAGAGCGAGGATAAGATACCTTTTGTTCTCAAATGGCAAACACTGCTTTAACCTGACCCGGCTCAAGGCTAAGCGGAAGGGAAATGAATGGCTGCTTATCAAGAAAAAGGACGAATATGCCCTTGCTCATTAGAAGCTTAAACAAAGCCTGACGCCAGAGAAGAGAGACCAGCCCCTTCGCGGGTTTAGATCAACCCCTCTCGGGCCTTCCGAGCATAGAGGTAATTACTCAATATATATATCCCCTTTGAGGGGGTCTTCGTACCGATGGACCCGGTAAAGGTCCAGACGACGGTTGGCCATAGAGCTCATTTATTCGACGTTCATGCTGTTCAACAATCTGTACTATACGGTCGAGTCGCTGTTCAAAAATACGCAGTTCTTCATCATGATCCTTAATGCTGTCGCGTAGAATCCGTTCAACATTATCGATTCTTCTCTCCAAACGCTGTATTTCCTGTGCATCGGCCGCTAGAGAAGGCGATGACCACGCCAACAGAACAAACAAGATGAGGCCCAGGGAAAATAGTTTGCTGTTCACGAAGATCATTTTGAGACCTCCTTTTTCTATCGACTACACTGCCAATTTGGGCGCATAGTTTTCTTGATGTTACTATAAAAAAGGTAAAAAGAAAAAGCCAAAAACGGAAAAAAGTTCATGTTCTTCTCTGTCACGGGATTGATCCCAAGTCTCTGTTTCAATGGTCTTTTTTCTTGGCCTTTGTTTCGGCCTTGGCTTTTTTCTTCTCCAGTTTTAATCGTCCCTTTTCAAGTCCAGCATGTATTCTCTCCTCTTCCAACTCCTCAGATGCATGATCTACCACTTGCCCTGCAGTTAATCCCACACGGTATTTATACGTAAAGAGCAGGGCAATCAGGATGTATACAGCTAGCATTGAGCCAAGGGGAATTAGTACATAATTGGGAAATGGTAGAAATAAATGCCGCAAAGCCAGCAATACCGAAAGAAGGGCGGTGCCCGCCCAAGCATGATGGCGAGATATATCATATTTTCTTCTGTATTCTGATAGATGCCTGTTTGCCATGCGCCCTCATTCTGACGAAAATATTCCGAACGGTTTTCGATAATCAGTTAGCGCCAAGCTCAAGATCACCGACAAGCCCATATCAACCAGGGTCATTTTACTAAAAGAGTGGCTGGCAACACAAGCTTTCATTCAGATGACAGAGCACATAGTCAAGCGGGGAGCGTCCTGGTCGCAATGCTGAGCAGCGTTAGGTAGGAGGTAAAGTTATCGAAAATATGGATTCGGCCCCCTTAGACAAGATTCACATTGTATTAAAGGATGTTTCGTTGTAAGCTAGACTGACAGGCGATCATGGCACATTGCCTGGATACTGGTATCCTATATTCTTTGGGGGGAATGCGATGCGTAACCTAACACTCCTGACGGACCTGTACGAACTCACCATGGTTGGGGGATACTTTGTCAGCGGGAAAAAGGACCAATGGGCCAACTTCGATTATTTCTTTCGCAGAGTACCCGACGATGGTGGATTCTGCATTGCCGCAGGCCTCGAACAGGCAATCGATTACATCAAAAACATCAGATTCGCCGAAGAGGATATAGCCTATCTGGAAACGCTCAACATATTCCCCGCGGATGTTCTCGAATACCTAAGCAAACTTCGGTTTACCGGAAACCTGTACGCGGTTCCCGAGGGGACGGCCATCTTCCCCAACGAACCCATAGCCCGAGTAGCCGCCCCACTTCCCGAGGCCCAGCTCATCGAATCCGCCTTGTTAAACATTATGAACTTCCAGACCCTGATCGCCACCAAATCGGCGCGGGTCTGCATCGCCGCAGAGGGGGACCCAGTCATCGAATTCGGCCTCAGGAGAGCCCATGGTCCTGACGCTGCCCTTGGGGCGGCACGGGCATCCTTTATCGGAGGGGCCATGGCTACGTCAAACCTCTGGGCAGGGAAAATGCTGGGGATACCTGTCAGGGGGACCATAGCTCACAGCTGGATAGAGTCTTTCCCCTCTGAACTTGAGGCCTTCCGCGCCTACGCAAAGATCTACCCAAAGAGCTGTCTGTTGCTCGTCGATACGTACCACACTCTCAGGAGCGGTGTCCCCAATGCCATCCAAATCGGCCGGGAACTGAGGGATAATGGACAAGGTAAGCTGATAGGGATCAGGCTCGATAGCGGGGATCTTGCCTATCTCAGCAAAGAATGCAGAAAGATGTTAGATGAGAATGGGTTTCAACAAACCAAGATCATCGCCTCCAGCGACCTGGACGAATGGCTCATAGAGAGTCTAAAGAAACAAGAGGCGAAAATCGATACCTGGGGTGTAGGAACGAGGCTTGTCACTTCCTATTCATGCCCTGCCCTCGGCGGCGTCTATAAGCTGACCGCCATCGCTGAGGATGGCGAAATGGTGCCAAAGATCAAGAGGTCCGACAATCCGGAAAAGATCACCAATCCAGGGGTAAAGAGGTTGGTTCGATACTACGATAAAGCAGGCATGATGCGAGGAGATGTCCTGTTCCTGGAGGACGAGACCCCCGATCCCGACAAGCCAATTAGGGTATTCCACCCGGTACTTCCCCATGTCTCTAAGTCGTATCCTGCGGACTTCGGACGGGAGGAATTGCTTATCCCCGTCTTCCTCAATGGCAAGCGGGTTTACGATACCCCTCCCATTGGGAAAATCCAGGAGAATACGAAGAGGAACCTGGATCGCTTAGACTGCGAGTTCAAGCGATTGCAAAACCCCCATCTCTATCATGTCAGCCTGAGTGAAAGATTATTCAGGGTGAAACAGGAACTGTTGATGAACGCTTACTAGGGAGGATCCATATCAGAACCATATGCAGAATATTCCCTGCTGCTTTACAAATTCACTAGCGCGAAGCAAGAAGGCAACTCTGTCAAGAATAAGGATTCGACCCCCTACCCTTTAGAGGATAAGGAAACATTTTAATGCAAGACCTTTGGCTTCTCCTCTTCAAGTGCCTTTTGCAGCTGTAACTGCTCTTCAATTTTTTTGATATATCTCTTGATCTCTTCTTCCTGATATTTAGCCACGGCTAGCAGTTCACCCAGGTCAATATTGATATTGAGCATTTTGGTCAAGATGGAAAGCACAGCATGGGAGGCCTTTGGATATTCTATGTGGGTCAAATAGTTCGGCATTTCTCCCAACAGGCAGACGCCTTCAATCCCTTTTTTCTTGGCAATTCCCAAAATGAAACCATTCAACCCGCTAATGCTTCCGTCAGTCATTAACCTTAGATCGAACCTTTTCAAATCCCCTATCAGCTCAACATTGGTAGCCACACAATGGACCTTTGATTCCTGGCTGACCTGTATGGGAAGCGCAAAGGCAGCAGCGGTGTATACCCTTTTTACCTTGAACTTCTCCGCTACTTCAATAACCTTATGAGCGAGTTCATATTCCATTCCGCTTGGCTGGGCCTCCCCCATAAAGATTATTACATCATGGGCAGAACCCCTTTTCTTCCAGCAGTAAAACTCATTCCTGGGTGATGTTGTCAACGTCGGGCATTCCACTGTTCCATCATCCTTGACCGAGACGCCGGAGAAACCAAAACATTCGGTCAGCTTTATTTCCCCAAATTGTTCAGCCCCCAATTTGTCCCTCAGGTATTCAGCAGCCCCAAGAGCTACATTACCCATCCCGGACCAGGCGGCAAACAGGTAGGGATCTTTGAGCTTAGGTTCATCGTGAAGTTTAACCGTTATAATTCCCCTTTTTTGATCAGCCCTTTTTACTCCCATTGGTAATCCTCCATTTATCCTCGTAGCCTCCCTTTCCGCACCCTTCAGGAAAGCCTACTTCCCCTTTCATTTAAGTCGCTGTTATTTATTTGCAATTCTAACCCAAAACCCCAAGGTCATGATACTTTTTTATTGACGTTAAGTGAGGTCGGCGATTTTTTCCGGAGTAAGGATTTGCTCATCTCATACATAAGTGAAAATCCACGATTCGAGGCCCAACCCCGATTTGCTTGTAAAGCATACCCATATGAGCTATATCTAACAGCCGCATGCCTCTAAAAGGAAAAAAGGAGGAGGTCAGTATGGTTGATATATCCACACCAATAGAATTTAGACAGGTTGAGGGCAAAAGCCTATTCCTCGATCCTCGGAAAGAATATCAGCTTACCGAAGAGAAACTCCAGGTACGATATGATCCTCTCACGGGTAGAACAGGCCATTTCGTTCGCCTTGGCGCAGTTAAGCCACAGAGGTTACCCATTGAGTCATATTCGAATCCTGAAGTGAAAGGGTTTTGTCCATTTTGTTCTGACTTAAGGTACAGAGCTACTCCGAAATTCCCAGAATATATATTTCCTGATGGGCGATTATCCAAGGGTGAGGCCCTCCTTATTCCCAATCTATACCCATATGACGTCTACAGTGCAATAACCATCATGACCACTGAGCATGTGGTTCCCTTAGAACGATTAAACGAGAAAGTCCTTCTGGACTCTTTTTCTATTGGCGTCGCCTTCCTGAAAAGGATTAAGTCTATCGATCCTTCACTTCCTTACCATCTAACGGATTGGAACTATATGCCACCATCAGGTGGGGGATTGGTTCATCCTCACCAACAGTGTTTTGCCACGCAGTTTCCAGGAAACCAGGTTACAGACGAAATGAGGTGTTCGAAAGCATTCTATAAAAAACACGGCGTGAATTACTGGAAAGAGCTGGTCAGGATTGAGCAACATAGAGATAAACGTTACATAGGCGGCACTGATAGTTCTCACTGGTTGGCATCATTTGTATCACTTGGAGTCCTCGGTGAGATTATAGGTATATTTCCCGATGTGTATTCTATTGATGATTTCAATGAGGCACACATCTCCGAACTGGTTTCAGGAATTAGAAGGATCTTTTCATACTGTGTGGGCAAGAATATCTTCAGCTTCAATACATCACTTTTCTTCGGGCCAGAAAATCAAGACTTCTTTTCAGCGCACTTCCGTATTATTCCAAGAACCTTCCTCAACACCAGAGACCATGCATCTGATCTATGCTTCTACCAGGCATTGCATCAGGAACCGGTGTGCGTTGTAATGCCTGAAGTGTTGTGCAAAGAAGTAAAGGCCTACTTCATAGGAAAAAATTAAAAAACCTATCAATTAACCATGGAAAGCATTTCAATGATCAGTAAGGTCAGGATCATTTCCATTGACGGAAGGGAAATGCTGGCCGTCAGTCTGGGCACCTCGCCTTTTATCGGGGCTGGTCAGTTTGGAAGTCGAGCCCTTACCTACCGTCGCCTTTTCTTTGACAATCCAGCCAATATAGTAGACCTTATGGTGTATGCGGCCGAGCTCGGTGTGCCGTGTGTCCAGCTTCTGGCCATAGATCGTATTCTGGATGCCTTTAGGGAGTCAAAAGCACAAAGCGGGGTTGACCTTGCATGTAGATTGACCGTTGGATTTGGAGACAGGGATTGGGAACTCAAACAGGCATCTGATATAGATCCCCAGGTGGTCTTCCTTCACGCTATGGTTACAGACCAACTTGACCTTAAGGGTATTAGAGATGGTTAAAGGATATCAGGAATCTGGGCCTTGTTCCCGGGTGCGGTACTCACAAACCGGCCCGTGTTCTCCCTGTCCTCACACAATCCGGCCTTGATATAGAGGCATATATGGCCCCATTCAATCGTGAAGGTATGTTCATGGATTGCAAGCCAGATGCGTTAATAAAGATCCTGGATTCTATTCAACAACCTGTCATTGCCAAGAAAACATTGGCTGCGGGCGTGCTTTCGCCCACCGTCGACCTTCCCTTTATTGCACAATATGGTCAAGTAGACGGGCTGGCTCTGGGTTTAACCTCCCGTGAAGAGATGAAAGAGTCCCTCTCTGTTGCCATATCACACTGGCCTGGATAAACGATAAGGAGTTATTTTCTAACGATCCTCCTTCTTGTAACGGGAAATGAGAAAAGAAATTACAAGAATAATCAGGCAAATAGAGCAATCAGTACAGTGCCCCAAATGTGAAATAGATACAGAGAGTATTAAGGAGGAGTTCTATTGGAATGGAGCTATCAGATATCTCAGATGCCCGGATTGTGGGTATGAGTTCCAGGTAGCCTTTAAAATCACGGGAAAGAAATTTCAGGCAAATGTAATCTCTCCTGATGGAGCGCGAACAATGAATGTTGACCTGACAGATGAAGAGCAGGACTACCTTCGGCAAGCACTCGGTAACTTAAAACCAACATAAAAACCCACAGCAGCCGCCACCTGTTTTTCCAACCTGAGAAAATTAGATCACCTGTTATGGAATGCAGGAAAAATAACTGAAATTTAGCAGTCTGGAGGGGTCTCGTCCTGTGTTTCAAGAATTCATGAGCGGTAGGCAAGGAGCTGGATTTGTCCTCTTTTTAAGCCATAGAAGAGACCACCTCAAAGCCAGCTTTTTCGAGGGCCTCAACGATATGTTGCACATTGCGCTTTTTTAATCGAAAGAAGTATATTCGCTCTCTTCTCAGACGATGCCCGGAAATCCCTACACTGATAATTTCCCCCCCACGGCTTCTGATGAGCCTTGAGACAGTCTCGAATGCCTCCGGCTCTTCACCAAGAATTACATCTATTCTTGAGCTGGATTTTAACAGGCCCATTAATTCTATAAATGCAGCCACAAGATCTGCCACAGTGATAATGCCCACAACTTGATCGTCATTATCTACTACTGGAAGGCCTCCTATCTTGTTGTGATAAATGAGCTTCGCCGCATCTTCTATCTCAGTGTCCGGGGTAACAGTTATCGGATCTCTTATCATTACATCTTCAAGCTTGAGATCCTCAATCATAGAAGCAAGGAATACCTGCCGCAAGTTGCTTTCAGTAACAAGGCCACTCAGTTTTTTGTTCTCCACAACTGGCAAATGGCGGATGGAGTGTTCCTTCATCAAGTCCACACATTCCTGAATCGTTTGATCCTTGGTCACAGTTATTGGATTTTTGACCATCCATTCCTTAATCTTCATATCGTATCCCCCTCGGACAAGGTGCCAGGAATTTCATAAAATCTAGCAATATTTTAGGGAAGATGTAAACTTTTTAAGAGATCGGTGAGAATTCTGAGTCTGCTCTGGGATCCGTAATGCGATAGCATGCAGTGGCATATCTAGTGTTCTGTGGATTCGTCATGACTCTTTACATTCCCCAGCATATGCAATTCTCCACAATAAAAGATGGGACCCAATAATCCCTATGAAGTTTGCTGATAAGCGCGGGGATGGAATGGGACCTAACACTACTTGGATATTTCTCCCTCTTGAGGAAATAACGTAAAGCTCTTCAATGACTCTGTAAAGGCAGGCATGGCTTCATTATAGTCTTTTGCATCACAAACCGTACGAATCATCAGTACGTTTCTACCTTGCAAAAGAAAAATGTGTATATTCCTTATAACAAGCGGTCCATTGGGCGCGGAGTAATCATTAATAAACAGAACACCATCTGCATCCCTTAATTTCGTCCATTTCGGATTCTTGATCACCTTCATATTTGGAAGAAAAGATTTATAATACTCCATCATAGAGTTTGCGACATCCATAGCGTCTTTGGTTGGAGCATCTGGTCTCAACTCAGCTACACTTACTTCTATAGACTGGGTAATCTTGGGCTGTTCAGTGAACTGCTTTTTTGAAAATACGACTAATGCTGTAGTCTTTTCTGACTGTGCTTCTCTGGACCAACCCTTTGGACAGGTGATTTCAAATCCATATGTTTTATCAACATAGGTATCATCTTCAGCCAATCCAGTTGAGCAAATAGAAAACAGAAAGACGGTCAAAATGATAATCTTTTTACTCATCTTCCTCTCCTTTCAACCGCAAACCGTTACATGCAAACCTTACAACTGTCATGAGGCAATGAGACCCCTCAGGTGCCTCCCTAACCTATCGTGACCTTATCGCCTTCAACAATAACAGGCACCTTCCGGACCCCTTTCGAGTATTTGAGCATCTCCTTGAGTTTTGTCGGCTCACCATGGACATCATAGTACGCTCCTGCTTCTCCGTAGGCTCACCTTGCCTTATGAGTATAGGGTCAGCCTGCCTTCCCGAAAATGATAACCTTTTTTGCCATAACCTCACCTCCACTGATATATGCGACCAAACAATAAGAATAACACGGTCAACTACTTATTGCAATTGCCTGCCCCCATCTTCGAAAAGGGGACCTACGCTACACCCTTTCAGGCCAACATTCTAAAAATCTTTAAAAAAGTTAAATTCAGAAAGATGAAAATATCCTGGGCCGTGTTTCAAAAGTGCATATCAAAATCCGTTGACCATGAACCCGCCGTCCACAGCGATACATTGGCCTGTCACATAGGAGGCTGCCGGCATGCACAGGAAGGCTACTACCGCTGCAACCTCTCTTGGTTCAGCAATGCGACCGAGAGGAGTTCGTTGCAGTACCGAAGACAGATAGTCCTTGTCCTCCAACACCTGCTCCGCAAGGGGGGTACGCGTGTACCAGGGCGCAACCGCGTTCACCCGGATCCCTGCGTCAGCCCATTCCACTGCGAGATTTCTGGTGAGCTGATTAAGGGCCGCCTTGCTCATTGCATACGGAGCACCTGTACGCACGTGTGTCAGGCCTGCAACAGAGACAATGTTAACCACAGCTCCTGCATCTGATTTTCGCAGCAGAGGATACGAACCCTGGCACATATCGAATGCTGAGTGCATATTTGTCTCGATTATGGTTTCGAATTCATCTGGAGAATACTCGACCGCTTTCTTTCTAATATTGGTGCCCACATTGTTTACCAGAATATCAAGTCCGTTCCACTGATCTGAGATCTCCTCAAACAGTCGTTTCCGTTCACCAGACAGCGTAATGTCAATGGCCGAACCAGATACACTGAAACCTCGCCTCCGCCATGAGTCAAGACACCGCTCAACTGCATCTGCGGTGCGGGCAACGATATACACGCTCCCACCCAGCTCCAGGATTTCCTGTGCGGTTGCGAAACCTATCCCTTTTGTTCCGCCGGTTATGAGGGCGCGCCTTCCCTCAAGACGCCAACGATTGCCTACCATGCTAACCCCCTAATGAATGCTTTAGATATGCACTGTTAAAGGCATTGCCTCACGATCTAAACTTCACCCCAATCTTCCCCTTTGACAAAAACGGATCTTCTTTCTTTGAACCCATGCATGGACTAGGGCGAGTTAATCGATTTCGTAGCACTTCATTATCTTCCCAAAATACAGCGTATGGTAATCGTTCTCTGGATAAATCATCCTATCATATTCCTCATTGAGGTAGGTCTGATCCATGGCAGACTTATAGATGATCTTACATTCGAAATGGACGCCAGGCACCCTGACGATCGGCGTGGAAACATCCTGGCTCTCCGAGATCTGGAGATTGCACTCCTTGAATTTATCATAATCGCGACCGGACTTTGTCCCGCAGAACTCGATTTCCCTTCGCATATTCGATGAAGGGATTGAGACAGTAAAATCATCTGAACCCTCGATGATGTGAAAGGTGTGCCGGCTGGAGCGCACTGCCACCATCAAAATTGGGGTTCGCCATACATAGCCAATAGTTAACCAGCCTATTGTCATGGTATTAATGGCCTCGCCCGATTTTACCGTGAGAAATGCCCCCTGATCGATCTGGGTCAGTACCCTTTCTGCAACTTCTTTATAGTCAACGCGTCTCATTGTACTCTCCTCACTTCTTTGCAATACCGCCCGTACACACATTCCCTTTTTGCACTGAAAATATCCTGTCCGATCTCTTGATAATCACTTAGCGGCAAACAAAGGGCTCACTTTGTTAGAAATAAAGATTTGGCCCCCCTTCATTAACTGTCAAGGCCTGTCCCCAAGCTCACTCTCTAAAACGTCCATTCCCTTTCTCAGCTCTTCCATGTTGTCTCTGATTGTCTTCTCTGCCCTTCGGACCTCCTTAACGAATTCCTTTACCCTCCTGAAATCCTTTTGAAACCGGATCACCTTTCCGTCTTGATCCACCTCATTGGTGTGCGTGCAACTATCAGCACCATAAGGGCACACCTTCAAGAGGGCCTCAAACACATTTTCAGGAGAAAGCCCTCCCCCCAGTATGACCGGAATGTCGCTCTGGCGGACGAGCTCCCCGGACAGATCCCAATCGGCAGGCCTGCCGGTGATCCCGATAAAGCCTCCCACAGGCTCCTTTTCAAGCCACGTGTCTATAAGAAAAAGGTCGCTCGCGGGCTCGAGGGTACGGGCTATCTCCAGAGCGGGAAAGCCTCGAGCCATCCCTGCCCTGGGGATAGGTATTGACCGGATAACGCCAATTTCAGGAAATTTTTCCTTCAGATTGTACTGAAATTGTATGATCCTCTCCAGGTTGACTGGACGGCAGAGGCGATCCGTGAGGCTGTCACAAAAGTGGACGTAGTGGGGGCGGTAATAGCCCAGGCTCCGCTCAAGGGTATCCGTGTCCCGGAAGAGGGGTAACAGACTGTTCTTCACATCAGTCCCCTCTGATAAAAAAATGGCATCCTTCAAGGAGCGCTGGCGCCACCCATCTTCTGAGAGCAGCACGCTTCCGATGTGATCTACACCCAGCGCGATACATTGTTCTGCTTGCCGAGGGTCCTGAATTTCGTAGATTTGAACGATCATAAGGGCTACGTCGTTTCCCCATTTATGAGTGGGACCGTGGGCGAAAAGGAGTTAACCTCACCGATAAGCCACGTCTAATTCAGCTGAAGCCGCTTTTAGCCTTCTATCGGACGTCCACATTTATGCTCTGCTGTCTCGGCCATCGGAAGTGCTTGAAGGAGCGAAAGGATCTCCTCCCTGTTCTTGATATCCCCGCACGCCAGCTCGCCAACTACAGAGGGATGGCAAACAACCTCTCCATCGCTCAAAAGTGATGCGAGGTGGGGGTTTCCCTTTCTGAAATGGCATACCCAAATCGAAGTATCAACGAGGACCATGGTATCTATCGGCGGGCCTTCTTCTCGGAATGGGACGCAGTGATTCTTCCGCTCCGCCCAGTTTGGCGAGCCTTTTACTGCTTTCCTGGGCAATTAATGCCTGCAATCCCAGCCTCACTAGGGACGTTTTTTTCTTGATACCTGTCAATTCCGAGGCCGTTTTCAGGATATTTTCATCTATGTTCAGTGTGCTTCTCATATGCATCAGTATGCATAAGTCGTACCTATGATCAAGTTACGAATAACAAAGGACAACAACAAATGTTCAGGCATCCACCTCATGGACCGAGGTTGGCCTGAAGGCTTCTCCTCGCTACGGGACTGACCTTATCTTCCGGGGGGCAGCGAGCTCCATCAGCAATACGGACAGCAGCAATGATCCCAGCAGTATGAGGAACGTGGCAAAGTAGGTACCGGTTTTGTCATGGAGAAATCCTGCAAGCCATGGACCGATCGCGCCACCTAAGGAGAAGCCCAGCACAACCGTGCCTTGAATGGAGCCGAAATGCCTCCCCTGGAAAAAGTCAGCTACCGTGGTGAAAAGCACCGGACCTGCAGTGCCTATTCCCAGGCCGTAAAAGACCGCAAACAGGAAGCCCATCCAGGGGTGGGATGGGTCTTTGATCAGGAACAGGAGGCATACAGCCACAGTGCCGAGTAGGCAGCTGGGTACAAATATCCTTTCCCGTCCGAATCGGTCTGAAAGAAAGCTGCACATGTTCCCGAGCACAAAGACAACCCCGAAGACGCTGTAGACATTGGCGGCAAGCATGGGCCTGTAGCCTGCATCCCGGAAGAAGAAAACCTGGTGGGCAATTGCGATCGTCTCAGCAAATCCCAGCAGACAGAACGACATTAAGAACAGGAGCCAGAACTGATAGGTCTTCATCGCACGGGTAAGGTTCCAGGTCGTGGAAGCCCATTTACCCTCAGACCCGGTTAATATCCCGGAACCATCAGGATGCTGGAGCTCATCTGATGATAGCGGCATGCCGTCTGGCAAGAGCCCTTTGTCCTGTGGGCTCCGACGCATCAATACGCCACAGAGGGGCACAATAACGATAATCGCGGTAATCCCGATAATGACATAGGTCGTCCGCCAGCCGAACGTCGAGATGAGAAATTGAGCGACGGACGCGAATACCAGGCTGCCACCGAAGCCGGCGCTCAAGATACCAAAGGCAAGGCCCCGCCTTCTGGCAAACCAGTTCGATACAATGGCGCTCAGCGGTGCCCACCCCGCCAAGCTCAGGCCTATCGCTCCCATAACCCCATAGAGGAGATAAAAGTGCCACCGAGCGGTAGCCATGCTGCAGAGGGCTACTCCAGCTCCCGCGATGATCGCCCCGGCTGGCACAACAACTCGTGGCCCGTATCTATCCGCCAGGCTACCCGCTATTGGTGCCACTACGCCATAGAGGATGACGGCAATAGAGAACATCAGGGCGGTATTGCCTCTCGCCCATCCAAATTCCTCCACGATGGTGGGGTAGAAAACCGAGAAGGTGTTCCTGATGGCATAGCCAAGCACCAGGGTGATAAAGGCGATGGAAAGAATAACCCAGCCATAAAAGATACCGTCTCGTTTTTCCAGGCTTTCACTATTGTTCGTCATGACACCCCTTTGGTGAGGCGAGTTTAGAGAAAAAGGTGCGTTAGTGTCAACCAAGAAGAAATGCCTCGTCTACGATAATCTAGTTTTGCTGAGGTATATGAGCTCGAGATGAATGGAGGGGTTCGAAGAAAATTAGCCGAAGACCTGTGGTCTTACTCTTTGAAGGGTGCTGGATCCGTGATGAAAAGGCCCTGGACGGGGTTTCATTATACAAGACCTGACCGCACCTTCATGTTCCAGGATAATCAGGGTTAAAGTTAGAAATGATTGTATCCCTGGTCTTTTTGACAAGCTCTCTTACTGTATCCGCGGTATAATTCCCGCCCTCGATGGGATCACCAACCACAACCTCAATTGGACCCGGATAAAACACGGTACTTCCCTTTGGTAAGACCTTTCTACTGCCATTTATGGTGACCGGCAGCATGGGAAGGCCCTTCTCTATTGCCGTGACAAATCCACCCTTCCTAAATTCTTGGATCTTTCCATCAGGAGATCGTGTGCCTTCGGCAAAGAACAATATACTAACCCCGGCGGGGAGACGATTCATACCCTCATGGATGCTCGTAATGGATTTTTTCTTATCCGACCTGTCGATGAATATATTCCTCGATGCATAGAGCGCATGCCCGAACAGGGGCACCTTCAAGAGCTCCTTCTTGGCAATCCAGCGGAACTGGATGCGCAGTGTTGTTACGAGGGCCAGCGGATCAAAATGAGACTGATGGTTTGCGATGATGATATAGGATTGACCTTTCCTGATCTTCTCTCTACCTCTAATGCCAGGACGTACCCCCGTTACCTTGAGCATTATCCACGCCCACACCTTGGAGAGAGAAAAAGCAAGGTTTCCCGTCGAATCCAGGAAGGCAGATACGGTAACAGGTGCAAACAGCGTAAGAGTAGCAAGGCCGAGCCAGAAGTCAAGCCACAGAATCTTACCTATACGAGACAGGAAATCCATTGTTGCCTTGCCACCCTTGCCATGCCCTTTCATGGCCGCATCTTTTAGGTAAGTGAAAATTCACGATTGAAGACCTGACCCTCAACTCATGCTTAACCATCCCCGTCTTTGGCGGTATATTTGCCTAATACCTCTTTGAATTCATTTGCTGCGGCGGGCACTTTTATGTCTCTATGGGTGAAAATATGGTCAGGAGTTATGCCTTCCCTGCCGTAAAAGGCCACATTGGATTTATGGTCGATCTGCAAAGCGGCTCCCTCTAAGGAAACTCCGGCGAACAGCCCTCGGCTTCGTGAGTATGAGTAAATCTCTGCCTTGAGTTGCACATCGGTGCTTGCACCCGCCTGACGGCCCACCGGCCCTACTGCTATGGCTGCATCGGCCCCGAGCGTAAATTTGCCCTTCACGATGCCGTCTATGCCCTTCCTGCTCTTGAACACGAGGATGACATCAGTTGATTGGGCCCCGATCTGATAGCCGATACTGCCTCCGGTAAGGGAGACAAAACACGGGTTGCTCCATCCCTTCTCTTTGGTGCGCACAACCAGCACTCCCCATCCGTATCGACCTCCGAGGACCAAGCCAGCCTTGATAACGGCCGGAATGACTGCCACGCCGTATGCATTGCGCAACAGGGACGGGGGCATGCCCTGTTCCGGGATGGCCATGAACTCTGTGAGCACCTCGGTAGCCGCCTCGACCTTTGTCACTTCCCTGATCCCGGCCTGAAGTGAACTGGATGCAAAAGACATGAGGACGGAGACTGCCAGCATAGACGCTGTGAATCGTACTTTCATGTTTTTTCCTCCTTTCTTACATAGCCCCAAGTCGCCTTTAGATTCGGGGCGTAAAAAACGATCTCATCAAGAGATGTGTTCATTTTATACACCAGTGAAAATTCACGATTCAAGACCCTAAATTCCACTGACTCTCGCTTCCACAATTACATCTCGAGAACTTGACACGCCTTGGGCACAGTGTCTTTGGGCTTTACGTTATACCATGCCTGAGTGACAGTACCCTCCTCGGAAATCGAAAACGACGAGCGGATGATCCCCTCGTGTTTTTTACCGTACATGGCTTTCTCACCCCACGCGCCATAGTCTTGGGCAACTGCATGGTGCCTATCTGACAGCAGGGGGAATCCTAACCCATGCTTTTCATCAAACTTTTTCTGCTGTTCGGGAGTGTCTGGCCTGATGCCGATAATGGATGCCCCAAGAGACTCCATCTTTTCCTTGGCATCCCTCACGCTTAGCGCCTGTGTGGTACAGCCTGATGTCATTGCCTTCGGGTAAAAATAGACTAAGACCTTGCGGCCCTTGAAATCCGACAATTTAATGGTCTTGCCATACTGATCCGTTAACTCGAAGTTTGGTGCCTTGTCTCCTGGACTCAATCGAGCCATAACACACCTCCTCTGACAACATAGTATTCTCTCCATAAGTGAAAATACCCCATTGAAGACCCAAACACAAATGCATTTCACACACTGCTTTTAGAAAATTCATGGGCATGAGGCGATACGCTCCATGTGCCAAGAATAAAGATCTGACCCCCCAGCGCGAAAAAGGCAGGGCCATCTCTGACCCCGCCTTTGATCTATGCGAAACTGCAAAAGCCTAAAGTGCCCGCATAAAATTCACTAGATCCTTCTTTTCCTCCTCCGTCAGCTTGAGTCCCTGAACCAGGTTGAAAAGCTCTACGGTATCTTCCAAGGTTAACAGCCGGCCATCATGCAGGTAAGGAGGCGAATCCTTAATGCCTCGGAGGAGGAAGGTCTTGATAGGTCCGTCTGCAGCTGCCATACGCCCATTAATCATGCGTGGTTTGTAAAAACGTTCTATCCTCAGGTTGTGCATGAGATTATCCGTATAGTAAGGAGCAGGGTGGCAAACAGCGCACTTGGCCTTGCCAAAGAAGATCTCTTGCCCTCGCAGTTCGGGCCTGGTAGCCTTTTTCGTGTCTAACTTGCCATAGATGTTGAGCTTTGGGGCTGGGGGAAAGTCCAGGAGGGCCTGGAACTCGGCCATAAAGTGGACCTGGCTCCCCCGCTCGAGAATGTTGAGTCCTTTTTTTGTGCCGATCGCTGGATCGCCGTCGAAATAGGCAGCCCGCTGCTCAAACTCCGTGAAGTCCTCCACAGTTTTTAAGGCCCGTTGAGAACCGAACAGGCGCTGGATGTTCACCCCCCGAAGCGGTGGTGTGTCTAGACGGTGCCTGAATTCTTGAGGGCGAATATCACCGACGAGATGAGTGGCGCCATTCGTATGCCCGTTGACATGGCAGTCAAAGCATATGACACCCCGGGAAGGGAGCTCAGAGCGGCGGTCTTCAGTCTGGTTGAACTGCTGCTGAGGGAAAGGTGTGACAAGCAACCTGAGGCCTTCTACCTGTTTTGGATTCAGAATTCCATTGAATAGCTCGTAGTAATTCATAATAGTGACAAGTCTTCCCTGAGATACATCGCCAAGGTCCGGCCGTGTGGTCAGATACATGGGTGGAGGAAACTCGGGCAGAAAATGATCCGGCAGATCATAATCAAGGTCGAACCGGGCTAGATCTCTTCCTTCCTGTTTCTTTATCTCATCGATATGGAATTGAGGGAACACCATACCGCCTTCTGGGTGGTTTGGATGAGGTAGAGGGAAAAACCCTTGAGGCCAAAGGTCCTTTTCTCGAATCTCTTCCGGAGTCATTTCTGCTAGCTGTACCCAGGTCGTGTCCTCGGGCAGTTTCACTCGAACCCCTTCCTGGACAGCCTTTGCTCCTCCTGACATCATCACGCTTTCAGCCGGGCGGTTGCTTAAGTCATACCGTTCATTGAGTAAATCCATCTGGCGCTTCATCACTTCCGCTTTGGCATTCTTCATGCGAGCCATGGTCGTTGCAAAGGGTTCTTTGATGACAACAGGGCTGTAGCTGCTTGTTACCATCTCCTCCGCACAAACCACACCGAGCATGGCAAGCAAGGAAAAAAACGCTACCATAATTACCCATCGATTCTTGATTGATTTTTCTTCCATTTCTCCCTCCTTTCTCCTTTGTTTTGGCAGAAGAAATTTTTTGTCAAATGAGGGGCTCGGTTCGCTACCGCCCCCGGTAATCTAAGGGCTTTAGCTGGCTCTATGCTTGACCGTGAAGATTGGTAAGAAAACTGGCTGCCATCTACGCTGCTTTTTCACACAGATCTCATGATATTTATCTTTATCGAACCGGACTATCGTCTCTACCTGCGTACGGATTACCGCTGCCAGCTGCTCCAGTAAGCTTTATGCTTCCAGCTTTTCCAGCTCTCTGACAATATCCCCGAGCGAGGGCCTCTTATTTATATCATGGACGTCAATGTAGCGGATGATCC
>Ga0114930_10000282_pt1 | contig 55814 bp, 56 predicted proteins | sample AnhtaG_FD_87300 | JGI IMG/M metagenome (GOLD analysis project Ga0114930, IMG submission 87300) | Deep subsurface microbial communities from Anholt, Denmark to uncover new lineages of life (NeLLi) - Anholt_01485 metaG | ecosystem: Environmental > Aquatic > Marine > Oceanic > Sediment | place...
GATAAACGCGAGAAGTGAAGCAGAGCGTAACGAAGCTGAGAATACCGTAGCTGCCGTTGCCCGTAAAATCCCCGACAAAAACCAACAGGCCGAAAAGATACTGGGTGCTCTGTCTTCGGTTAAGCAAGTGCAAGCCAAATGCTCTCTGTTGCGGGTGCTGGGCAAAATTGGCGGCAGTAATGCTCTTGGTGCGTTGCGAAGTGCTTTACAAGACGACAGTACGGAGGTTCAGCTCGCGGCTATTCGTGCTCTGTCGGACTGGCCGAGCGCCGAGCCGATGGAGGACCTGAGAAAAGTAGCTGTGAGCTCCGGCGACGAGAGACATCGTGTCCTGGCCTTGCGTGGTTACGTATGCCTGATCGGACTTGACAGCGGGCGTCCGGCGGACGAGACGGTTAAGATGTACAGCCGAGCAATGGAGCTGGCGTCGAATGAAAGTGAAAAGAGAGCAGTGCTGTCGGGACTGGCAAATGTAAAATCATTTGCGGCACTTCAGATGGCCGCCGATTATCTTGGCGATGAAGCTTTGCAGCAGGAGGCGGAGGCTGCGGTGGTTAGAATCGCCGAGTCCACGCACGAGGCTTATCCTCTCCAGACGAGAGCCGTGTTGGCCAATTTATTGGAAGTTTCACAGAACGACTCGGTTCGCGAGCGGAGCCGGAAACTCATTGAGCGAATTGATGAGCAACAGGAGCGTTCTGGGCAACAGTCCAAGGCCCCTGATTCGGCGCTCAAGCTGATTGGCGAGGACTTTTCCGCCTGGCGCAAGGAGACGGGTAGCTGGCAGATTGTTGGCGATGCGGTTATGAATCGGGAAAATGAAAAGCTGCTGGCCACCAAGGCCGGCAGCGGTGTTATAGTCAATGGGCCTGAGGGAAGGACTGTAAATATATTCAGTCGGGTGGAGTTTAGTGATGTCAGGGCCCATATCGAGTTCGTAGTGCCGCGTGGGTCTAACTCCGGCGTATATTTTATGGGGCGATACGAGATTCAGATATTGGATAGCTGGGGTGTGAAGGAGCCGAAGCACTCGGACTGCGGCGGCATCTATCAGCGATGGGACGAAAACAGAAGCCCCAAGGGCTACGAAGGCCGGCCGCCGCGGGTCAATGCAAGTCTGCCTCCGGGGCAGTGGCAGAGTTACGATGTCATTTTCCGGGCCCCGCGCTTTGATGCGAGCGGGAAAAAGATTGCGAACGCTCGTTTTGAAAAGGTCATTCACAACGGTATAGTGGTCCACGAGGATGCGGAAGTGACTGGGCCGACGCGCGCCAGCGCGTACAAAGATGAGAAGCCGACCGGCCCGCTTATGCTGCAGGGCGACCACGGCCCGGTAGCATATCGCAATATCTGGGTTTTGCGGTTGGATAACAGGCAGCCGTAGAGTCGTTTATTCTGGGGTGTGTGATTATTATGGATGCTGAGCGAAGAAGTACGAAAATGAATCGTCGCGATTTCTTATTATCGACCGCCACCGGGTTTGCAGCGTTTACAATTGTGCCCCGTCACGTTTTGGGAGGTCCCGGACATACGCCGCCGAGCGAAAAGCTCAATATAGCCGGTGTCGGCGTGGGTGGTATGGGAAAAAACAACCTGGAAAACCTCAGCGATGAAAACATTGTGGCGATTTGCGATGTCGACCGCAAGTTCGCCGGGGAGGTATTCGAGAAATACCCCGACGCAAAAAAATACCGCGATTTCCGCAGGATGCTGGAAAAACAGAAGGACATCGACGCCGTGGTTGTGGCGACGCCCGACCACACGCACGCGGTCATCTCCATGATGGCAATCAAGATGGGCAAGCACGTGTATTGCCAAAAACCGCTGACGCATTCGGTTTATGAGGCGCGCAAGCTCACTGAGGCGGCGCGCGAGCACAAGGTCGCTACCCAGATGGGCAACCAGGGCCATTCGGGCGAGGGGATTCGCCTGATATGTGAATGGATATGGGACGGCGCGATTGGCCCTGTGCGTGAGGTGCATGCCTGGACCGACAGGCCGGTCTGGCCTCAGGGTATCGGCCGACCCGAAGATACACCGTCCGTGCCGGAGACGCTGGATTGGGACCTGTGGCTCGGACCGGCGCCGGACAGGCCTTATCATCCCTGTTATTTGCCGTTCAGTTGGCGAGCGTGGTGGGATTTCGGAACGGGAGCGCTGGGCGATATGGCGTGTCACATAATTGACCCGGTATTCCGGGCACTGAAACTGCGCTACCCGACCAGCGTAGAAGCCAGCCATTCGTATGATGTCCGCGAGATGTGGAAGAAAGTGGACAATAAGGAAACCTATCCCAGAGCTTCGATAGTGCGTTACCAATTCCCTGCTCGCGGGGACATGCCGGCGGTCAAGCTGACGTGGTACGACGGTGGGCTGTTACCTGCTCGACCGGAGGAACTGGAGCCCGGCCGACAGATGGGCAAAGAGGGCAACGGCGTGATCTTTGTAGGAGAAAAAGGCAAACTGATGTGCGGCTGTTACGGCGAGAGCCCACGGCTGATACCCGAAGCGAAAATGAAAGAGTACAAACGGCCTGCAAAAACCCTACCAAGGATAACTGGCGGCGTCAATGGCCACGAAAAGGACTGGGCGAGGGCGTGCAAGGGCGGCGAACCGGCCAGCTCGAATTTCGACTATTCGGGTCCGTTGACCGAATCGGTTGTGATGGGCAATCTGGCGATTCGCAATCCTGGCGAGAGGCTGGATTGGAACGGGCAGAATATGAAAGTGACGAACGTGGCCGAGGCCAACGAATACGTCCACAGGCAGTATCGCGAGGGATGGACGTTATGAAAGGACGAGAGAGACAAACCGACAACCAGGATGCTGAGGTTTCGCGACGTGCCTTTATGAGGGGTGCAGCGGCCGCGGCGGCGTTCACGATTGTGCCGCGGCACGTTCTGGGAGGTCCCGGATATACACCTCCGAGCGAAAAACTGAATATCGCCGGTATCGGTGTGGGCGGTAAGGGAGCGGGAGACATCGGCGGGGTCAGCAGTGAAAACATCGTTGCACTGTGCGATGTGGATGAGGAGCAGGCCGGGAAGACCTTTGAGAAGTATCCACAAGCCAAGAAGTACAGCGATTTCCGCAAGATGCTGGAAAAAGAGAAGAACATTGATGCAGTAGTCGTCGCTACGCCCGACCACGTGCATGCGGTCGCATCAATGATGGCCATCAAGATGGGCAAGCACGTGTACTGCGAAAAGCCGCTGACGCATTCGATTTACGAGGCCCGCATGCTGACCGAGGCGGCACGTGAGGCAAAGGTCGCCACGCAAATGGGGAATCAGGGCCATTCGGGGGAGGGCACGCGCTTAATATGTGAATGGATTTGGGCCGGAGCCATTGGGGAGGTACACGAGGTACACGCGTGGACGAACAGGCCGATTTGGCCTCAGGGTATTGACCGACCGGCGGAAACGCCGCTGGTGCCGCCGACGCTGGCCTGGGACCTGTGGCTCGGGCCGGCGCCCGAGCGTCCGTATCACCCCGCGTATCTGCCCTTCAAATGGCGCGGCTGGTGGGACTTCGGGGCCGGCGCCCTTGGTGATATGGCCTGCCACATAATTGACCCCGTGTTTTGGTCGCTAAAGCTGGGTTATCCGAAGAGCGTGGAGGCGGTCAGCACAAAGGTCAATTCCGAGACCGCGCCCACAGCGTCGATTATCTATTACGAGTTTGGCGCCCGTGAGGGTATGCCCCCGGTGAGGATGACGTGGTACGACGGGGAGCTGATGCCGGCCAGGCCGCAGGAGCTGGAAGAGGGGCGTATGATGGGCAGCAGAAACGGCGGGGCCCTTTTCGTGGGGGACAAGGGGATGCTGATGTGCGGCTGTTACGGCAAGAATCCGAGGCTGATACCGGAAAGCAAGATGCAGGAATTCGAACGGCCGGCGAAGACCATTCCGAGGGTGGAGGGGCATCACCAGGATTGGATCCAAGCCTGCAAGGGGGGCAAACCGGCGTGCTCCAATTTCGACTACTCCGGGCCCCTGACCGAGGTGGTTCTGCTTGGGAATCTTGCGATTCGGACCGGCAAGCGCATCGAATGGGACGGAGAGAATATGAGGGTAACTAATGTTCCTGAGGCAAATCGGTACGTCCGGCGAGAGTATCGCGCGGGGTGGACTTTGTGATTGTGGACGTTTATTTGGTGAAGGCTTACAAGGAATGAAAAGGAGTGACAGGAAAGCAAGTGCAGACATTAGCCGGCGGCGCTTCCTGCGAGGTACGGCGGCAACGCTGGCAAGTGTTACGATTGTCCCCCGCCATGTGCTCGGTGGTCCCGGCCATACCCCTCCGAGCGAGAAGCTTAATATAGCCGGTATCGGCGTGGGGGGACGTGGAGCGGGTGTCCTTGGCGGTGTGGAGAGTCAAAACATAGTCGCTCTGTGCGACGTGGACGCCAAACATGCAGCAGAGACATTCAAACGCTACGAGCATGCGCGGAGATACCGTGATTTCCGTGAGATGCTGGACAAAGAGGACAAGAACATTGATGCCGTGACCGTAGCTACTCCCGACCATGTGCACGCCGTGGCTTCTATGAGGGCGATTAGGATGGGCAAACATGTGTACTGCGAAAAGCCCCTGACTCATTCGATTTACGAGGCCCGAATGCTGGCCGAGGCCGCGCGAGAGCATAAAGTCGCCACCCAATTTGGAACGCAGGGTCAGGCGTCTGAGGGGAATCGCCTGATATGTGAGTATATCTGGGATGGAGCCATTGGTCCGGTGCGCGAAGTTCACGTTTGGGTCGATAGACCTCTAAGAAGGTGGCAAGATTTTTACTGGGCGCAAGGCGTCGGCCGACCTGAGGAAACGCCGCCAGTGCCGGAAACGCTGGACTGGGATTTGTGGCTTGGCCCCGCGCCGGAGCGGCCGTATAACCCGGCTTACCTGCCCTTTGTCTGGCGTGGGTGGCTGGATTTTGGGACCGGCGCGTTGGGTGATATGGGCTGCCATAGTTTTGACCCGATTTTCAGGGCCCTTAAGCTGGGCCATCCGACGAGTGTGGAGGCCACCTCGACGCTGGTCAATAAGGAAACTTTCCCTGCGGCCTCTATTGTACATTACGAGTTTCCTGCTCGCGGTAATATGCCGCCAGTTAGACTGAGCTGGTATGACGGCGGATTGAAGCCTCGCCGGCCTGAGGAACTTGGCGAGGGTCGGAAATTGAGACCAGAAGGAATCCTTTTTGTGGGTGACAAAGGCAAACTGTTGAACGAGAGACTCATACCGGAATCGAGGATGAAGGATTACGGCAAACCGCCACAGGTTCTTCCCAGGTCGCCCGGGCATTTCAAAGAATGGATTAATGCCTGTAAAGGCGGTGAGCCGGCAGGGGCCAATTTCGACTGGGCAGGGCCGCTGACTGAAGTGGTCCTGCTGGGCAATGTTGCTCTGCGTCTGGAGCTTAAAGAGAAATTGACGCAGACGAAGCTGTACTGGGACGGCGAGAATATGAAGTTTACCAATGTGCCTGAGGCCAATGAATACATCCATCGCCAGTATCGCCAGGGATGGAGTTTGTAATCGCTTTTTGGACACAGGAGCGTATATTGGGAGACATAAGATGTATCAGAAGAATGCAGTACTTGTAGTTTTGTTGGGGACGATGGCTGTGTTTTTGAGTTCTTGTGGTGGGGCGCAGATGATACCGATGACATATCATCCACCTACAGATGTGTATGACGGATGGCGGCTGGGTACGCAGGCGTATACGTTCAGGAAGTTCACGTTTTACGAGGCGGTGGACAAGGCGGCGTCACTGGGTCTGGACTGGATCGAGGCCTATCCGGGCCAGAGCCTGAGCAAGGACCGTCCCGATGTCAAGCTTCACCACACGATGGCGGTGCAGGTCCGAGAGGAAGTGAAGCTGAAGCTGATGCAAACCGGCGTGACGCTGGTCAACTACGGTGTGGTCCGACTGCCCAACGAGGAGACGGAGTGTCGGAAGGTGTTTGATTTCGCAAAGGACATGGGGATTGAGACGATTGTGTCGGAGCCGAAGGCCGATGCGTTTGACCTGGTTGAAAGACTGTGCAAGGAGTACAAGATCAAGGTGGCAATCCATAATCATCCGAAGCCTTCCCGGTACTGGCATCCGGACAGGGTTCTGGAAGTCTGCAAAGGGCGCAGCAAATGGATTGGGGCGTGTGCCGACACGGGTCACTGGATGCGCTCCGGGGTGAATCCGCTGGAGGCGATAAAGAAGCTTGAAGGTCGCATAATCAGTTTGCATTTCAAGGACCTCAACGAGTTCGGGCAGCGCCAGGCCCATGATGTCGTATGGGGAACGGGCAAGGCAAATGTCGAGGCCCTGCTCAGGGAGCTGCACCGCCAGGGCTTTAAGGGCGTCTTTTCAATAGAATATGAGCACAACTGGGAAAATTCGGTGCCGGAGATACAGCAGTGCGTGGACTACTTCAACAAGGTGGCAGGCCGGTTGAAGCCGACCGGCTGGAAGGACCTTGTCGCCAAAGACCTGTCGAACTGTACTTTCAAGCCTGGCAGTTGGGCTATGGAGGAGGACGTGCTGACACGAAAAGGCACAAACAGGGGTGACATCTGGACCAACGAGACGTACGGAGACTTCATTCTGGACCTGCAGTTCAAGCTGGCCAAGAGCACGAACAGCGGCATATTCTTCCGCACGGGAAATATCGGCGACCCCGTCCAGACCGGAATCGAGGTCCAGGTCTGTGATTCTTACAGCGTGGCCCAGCCCGGAACGCACGATTGCGGCGCCGTCTATGATTGTCTGGCTCCGGCCCAAAATATGGTAAAACCGCCGGACCAATGGAACCGCTGCACCATCACCTGCAAGGCCAACAAAATATATGTGGTGATGAACGGCGAGCAGATAATTGATATGGATTTGAACCTGTGGACCGAGGTGCACAAGAATCCGGACGGCACAAAAAACAAGTATAACAGGGCGTTCAAAGATAGGCCTCGAGTCGGCCATATCGGGTTCCAGGACCACGGCCACCCCGTCTGGTATCGAAACATAAAGATAAAACCATTGTAGAGTAGGTAAGGAGAAGCAAAAGAGAATGAAAAAACGCATAGACAGGCGCCAGTTTCTGCGCTCTACCGCTGCGGTCGGAGCGTCTTTGTATTTATCGCCGAGTGCACTGGGCCAGAGCGGCGGCAGCAAAAGCGATAATATAAATGTGGCCCTGCTGGGGGCGGGTGCCCAGGGCCAGGTACTGATGAACGCCATTTTGAAAATGGGCAAGAACTCCGGCATTCGTTTTAAGGCGGTCTGCGATATATGGACAGCTTACAATCAAAGGCGCGTCTCGCGCATACTAAAGGCGTACCGGCACGAACACAATACCTATGTGGACTACCGGGAAATGCTCGATAAGGAAAAGGACCTCGACGCGGTGATAATCGCCACGCCGGATTTCTGGCACGCTGAGCATACTGTTGCATGTCTGAAAGCGGGGCTGCACGTCTATTGCGAAAAGGAGATGTCCAACACGCTGGAGGGCGCCAGAAAGATGGTGGAGGCTGCGAGGGAGGCCGGTAAGCTTTTGCAAATCGGTCATCAGCGGCGGAGCAATCCGCGGTATATATATTGCTACGAGAAGCTGATTAAAGAGGCCAGACTTCTGAATCGTATCACGACCGTCAACGGACAATGGAACCGCAGCAAAGCGGCGTGCGAAGACCTGGGCTGGGGCGGGGAAAAATACGCGATTGACGGGGAGAGCCTTGCGAAGTACGGTTTCAAGTCGATGAAGCAGTTCAGAAACTGGCGATGGTATAAGGGACTGGGAGGCGGACCCATCGTCGATTTGGGCTCGCATCAGATTGACATTTATAACTGGTTCCTCGGCGCACAGCCGAGGTCGGTGATAGCAAGCGGGGGCACCGATTACTGGGAAGGTCACGAATGGTATGACAATGTAATGGCGATTTATGAGTATGAGACCGAACAGGGAGTCGTCAGAGCGTTTTATCAAACGCTGACTACCAACAGCAGCCAGGGTTATTTTGAAACGTTTATGGGCGATGAAGGGACGCTGGTGATTTCGGAGGCATCGAGTCGGGGCAGCGTTTATCGCGAGAGTTGGGTAAAGGAGGACAAATGGGACAAGTGGGTCAAGAAAGGGTATCTGAAGAAAGAACAAGGGAAAGACCCCTCGGCGGGCAGCAGCGCGGCGGTGGATGTTCGAGACACTGTGCCGGCGGCTAAGTACGGATTACCGGTGACAATGGATAAGCCGTTTCATCAGCCTCACATAGAGAACTTCTTCGATGCAATTCGTGGCAGGACGAAACTGAACTGTCCTGCGGAGATCGGATACGAAACGGCTGTCACCGTATTAAAGGTCAACGAAGCGGTGGAAGCCGCCCGGAAGCTCGACTTCAAGCCCGAGGAATTTGCTTAATCGGGTAAGGAAATGAACGATGGAGAATAAAGAGAACAAGGAAGTAACTCGGCGGAAGTTTATGCGCGACAGCGCAATGGTCGCAGCGGGATTGGGCTCTATTATTGCCGGATGCAAGGGCAAGGAAGAAGAAAAGGAACCGAATACCGTTGAATCTGATGCTCCAAAGACGCCAGAAAAAGAAGAAGACCCGCAGGTCGCCAAGAAAGCCGATGACATCAACGTGGCCCTTATCGGTCTGGGGGTACAGTGCGGGCGGCTGATGGAGGCTATTCTTGGCAGCAAGGCTGCTCAGAAGAAAGGCATCGAAGGCATCCGGTTCAAGGCGGTGTGTGATATCTTTCCATATCGGCTGAAACTTATTTCGGGGAGACTCAAAAGAGTTGTAAAACACGACGCCAATCCATACGAGAACTACGAGGAGATGCTTGCCAAAGAGAAGGACCTTGACGCGGTGATCATCGCCACGCCGGACTGGCTGCACGCCCGGATGACCATAGCGTCTCTGAAAGCCGGGCTGCACGTCTATTGTGAAAAGGAGATGTCGAATAATCTGGAAGAGGCCAGGAAGATGGTGCAGACGGCCAGAGAGACGGGGAAGCTATTGCAGATTGGCCACCAGCGGCGGAGCAATCCGCGGTACCAGGTTGCGGAGAAGCTCATCCAGGAGCACAGGCTTTTGGGCAAGCTCTTAAACATTAACGCACAGTGGAACCGAAGTGTGGAGAAACATAAGACTCCTCTGCCAAATAAGAAGATATGGATGGATGAGGCGGCGCTAAAAAGACAGGGTTATGGCTCGATGAATGAGCTGGTGAACTGGCGTTGGTATAAGAAATTTGGGGGCGGGCCGTTAGGCGATCTGGGCTCGCATCAGATAGATATCTTCAACTGGTTCCTGGGTAATGTGAAACCAGGGTCGGTTTTGGCCAGTGGGTCGAACGACTACTACAAGTACGAACATAATGAGAATGTGATGGCAATCTATGAGTATAAAACCGAAGAAGGCAGCGTTCGGGCGTTCTACCAGGTTCTTAACACCACAGGCTGGGGTACTTACGGTACGTACTATGAAACCTTTATGGGTGAGGTTGGCAGCCTGTTGATATCAGAGAATGTCTGGGGCGAGGGTAAGAACATCGGCTGGGTTTTCCTGGAGGAGTATGCTGCTCAAGACGCTACGGTCACAAAAAGATGGAATGATTGCATCAGGAACAAGTTAATCGCGGGCGAGTACGTGATGCCCAAGGAGACCAAGGACCAAAGTGTTCTGAAGATAGGGGCGTCGGTGCCGGACCGTAAGGCATTCCGTTACCATCCGCTTTTGCAAGAATGTACTGAGCTTGTTCATCAGCCGCATTTGCAGAACTTCTTTGACGCCATTCGGGTCAAGGCCAGGCTGAACTGTCCGGGTGAGGTTGGGTATGAAACAGCAGTTGCGGTACTTAAGGCTAACGAGGCTATAAAGGAAGGTAAGAAAATCAATTTCAAGTCCGAGGAATTTGAAGTTTAGGTGGCGAGTTTGCCCGCTGGCCTTGTATGATGTTGATACGTTGAGAAAAGGATTGAGCATACATTGAAAAACGGATTGATATTAACAGGCGTTTTGTGCTGGCTGGTATTGGCTTTGCCCACCGGTGCTGACACCGGCAAGAAGCTGGGTGATGAGAGTGACGGCAGCCGGGCTGTTCCCGTGCATCTGATTGACCTGCTTGGTGAGGAAGGTCAGAGAATTGCACCTGATGACGAGCCGGTTCTGCCATTTTCGACCCGCTGGACCTGCGGCGAGTGTCACGACTACGATACGATCAGCAGAGGCTGGCATTTTAATGCGGCCGATGCAAACATTGCTCCCGGCCGGCCGGGTCAGCCGTGGATATTCGTCGACGCCGGCGTCGGCACGCAGGTTCCTCTTTCTTATCGCCGGTGGCCTGGGACTTTCCGCCCGGAACAATTCGGTATAACAGCGTTTCAGTTTACTCAACGTTTTGGCAGGCACATGCCCGGCGGCGGCGTGGGTGAGCTCGACAGCGATAATCCCGACGAGGTCATGCGCCAGTTCGTCTCGGGCAAATTGGAAATTAATTGTCTAAGCTGCCATAACGCCCACCCCGGTCAGGACCAGAGTGACGTATATGGCTACGCCGGCCAAATAGCGCGTCAGAATTTCCGCTGGGCCGCGGCTGCTTCCTGTGAGTTTGCTTCGGTTAGCGGCTCTGCGGCTGAACAATCCGACACATACGACCCTTTGATGTCCGACGCGATAGCTGTTAAATATCGCGAAGGCACATTTGACCACAAGGGTCAGGTGTTATTTGACATTGTCGGAAAGGTGCCGGCCGAGAGGTGCTATTTCTGCCATTCCAATGTGGACCTTTATAAGAATGGCTTGGAAAAGTGGGTGACAGATGAGGATGTGCACCTGGCTGCCGGGTTGACCTGCGTCGATTGTCACCGCAACGGCCTTGACCATAATATCATACGCGGATACGAAGGCGAATCGTCCGCCTCACGGAACCCGTTGGCCGCGACTTCTACGTGTCGAGGCTGTCACCTGGGGACAGGATTGTCGGTGGCGCCTGGGGAGGGACGTTTAGGTGCGCCCAGGCCAAAGCATGCGGGGATTCCGCCGATTCATTTTGATAAGCTCACGTGCACCGCCTGCCACAGCGGGCTTTGGCCTGAGCAAAAGACCTGCCGCACCAAAACGTCGCGTGCACATGGCTTAGGACTTCATTTGGTCAATGGGTCCGATGAGGCGCTGCCTCATATCATAACAGGTGTTTTTGCCAAACAGCCGACAGGCAAGATTGCGCCGCATAAGCTATTGTGGCCTGCGTTCTGGGGCAGTCTGAAAGGCAAAGATGTCACGCCAATTGACCTTGAAACTGTCCGGCAGAGCGCCGGCGAAATCCTGAGTAAGGAGCAAACCCCTCGCTCGGGTGACTGGTTGCCGTTGACCGGGGAGCTGATTAGAAAAGCTCTGGCTTTGCTGTCATCCGAAGGGTCAATCGAAGGCCAACCCGTTTACATCAGTGGCGGCACACTGTACCGCCTTGCTGATTCAGGAGCACTTTCCGAGGAGGAACACGTAGCGGCCGAGCCGTATTTATGGCCTATTGCCCATAACGTCCGGCCGGCTGCTCAGTCGTTGGGCATTCGCCGCTGCGAGGATTGTCATTCTACAGATGCACCTTTCTTCTTCGGTGCTGTTGAGGTTGACTCCCCGCTTGTCTCGGAACGAGATTGCGTTAAAATGATGGTCGAATTCCAGGATGCTGCTGCCTTTTATGTGAAAGCATTTGCTTTCTCGTTTGTGTTTCGTCCGTGGCTGAAGGTAGTTGTTCTGGGCTCGTGTGCGGTTCTGGGCGTGGTTCTGTTGTTATATGCACTTAAGGCCCTGGGCTGTATTGTGAAGGTGCTTTCCGAAGAGAATTAGAAGGCGTGGTAGAAGATATGCAAATAATATGTTTCGTATAGTGTCCATAATCGCGTTTTTAGTTACCTTTGCGGGTATTACCGTGCACCGCATAGCGTTCCCATCCGGGCCGGGCGAACATCGGCGGCGTGTCGGTATTTTGAAGAAGCTGGTATATCTGTTGACGCTGCTTTTCCTGGAGCAGCGGTTAAGCCTTCTGGGAAAGTCGAAGAAGCTGCTGTATCTGCTGGCAGTGGTTTGCTTTTTGGTATTGGGGGTGGCCGGTTTTTATCCGGCTCTGGTTTTGGGCGAGGAGCTTTCGGGTTATCTGCTGATGATACATGTCACTGCCGGAGGAGTTTTCGCAGTCTGCCTGGCGATTCTGGCCTTGACGTCGGCGCACCACTACCGTTTCAATGAGAATGACTGGCCGTGGCTGGGAAGCCTTGTTCGGCGAGAAGCACGGACGAATAAATTTATTCCCGACAACTCGGAGCTGCTGCGGAAGGCAGCTTTCTGGCTGCTTGTTATTGCGGCTTTGCCATTAATGTTGTCGGTCGTATTGAGCATGTTCCCAATCTTCGGAACGGCAGGGCAGTATTTCCTTGCAGATACGCATCGTTATGCTACGTTGGTATTTGCGTTGGTTGCAATTGTGCATACCTACTTGATAATCCAAGCCCGTGTGAGAGAATAATAGCCAGGTGATGCTGGCTTGTCTGTATAGTGGTTTGTAAGGCATATCCGGTAAGGTGCCGGGTAAAGTATAGTCGCGGTATTTTAGTTAGGAGAACAGATTATGAGTAATGGAATGCTGCCGAGTTATCTGAGTATGGCCAAGGTGAATCCCTTGGAGAATCGGGCCCCGTGGTACAAGAACACAGCACCTACGTACGCCGGTATCTTCCTGTGGGTGGTCTTTTATATGGAGATCGCCGATGGCACGCTCCCTCAGGCCGGGCTGGGGTTGTGTCTGCTGGGACTTGTGGTTGCGGCCCTTATCTGTCACTACCTCTTTTATCTTGTGCCCGGGTTGTTTGGTATGAAAACGGGCTACCCCCTGTATGTGGTGGGTTCCTCAACCTACGGTACGCTGGGCGGTTTCCTTATGCCGGGTCTGCTGATGGGGCTTCTTCAGTTCGGTTGGATGGCCGTGAATATCGCCGTGTCAACAAGTTTCATTCTTCAGGCGGCTGGTGCGGATGCTTCTCCCGGGAGGCCGGCATTCATCGTGGTGGCGATACTTTGGGGTCTGGCGGCTGCGTTTGTGGGCGTGAAGGGTATTCAATATGTCGGAAAAGTTGCGACTTTCCTGCCGATTGTCCCGCTGGTAATGATACTGGTTGTATTCTTCACAAACGTAGGAAGCGCAGCCGACTTCAAGGTGGCTGAGGATGCCAAACCCCTGCTGGGCTTTCTGGGAATAATCGGAATCGTAGTGGGTTTCTTCGCAACGGCAGGTGCTGCGGGCGTGGACTTCGGAATGGGTAGCCGCAACGAAAAGGACGTCCGGCTTGGTGGTCTTGTCGGCATAGCCTTGGCCATTATCGTCGCCGGAGGGCTTCCGCTGATTGCGGTCGCCGGGGCTAACGCCGCCAATCCTGAACTCAAGAGCTATGTCTTCGATGCGGTTATTCGCGAGCAAGGCGGATTTTTGGCCAGGTCGATGTTCATTCTCTTTGCCATAGCGAGCTTTGCGCCGATATGCTTTAGCTCCTTTATCGCGGCCAATAGCATCGGGACGATGTTCCCGAAGGCCAACAAGATGGGAATGGTTCTGATCGGGGCGGTCGCAGCCATTATTCTGGCTGTCACGGGCGTGGCACTGAATCTGGTCGGTGTTTTCCAGATCATCGGTGCGTCTTTTGGCCCGGTCTGCGGCTCAATGGCCGCTGATTACCTGTTGAGCGGGCGGAAGTGGTCGGGGCCTCGGAAGGGAATTAACTGGGCGGGGTATATTGCCTGGGCGGTTGGATTTGTCGTAGCAATCCTGCCGATGGTCGGCGGCGAGAGGTTCAGGTTCATCACGCCGGCCCCGGTTATCGCCTTCGTGATCGGCTTCGTCCTGTATGTGGTCCTCGCCAAGGCGGGCCTTGAGCCGGAAGTGGTTAAGCTGGGTCCAGCCGAGGGTGCAAGCGACTGACATTGCTGCGAGGGATAGGTCCGGCGGGATGCGACGCCGTAGGAACCTTCGCCAACCCGGGTGATTTTGGTGGGCGTTGAAGAAGGTGCGGTACTTCCGACCGCATCCTCACCTATGGTGGGACAACATCAAATCGACTTTGGGCCAACTGTTGGCAAAGCCGCTCCGCAACGGTGTGGAATTTTCTCTGGCGGCACACAACGCTATTATTGACAAAAGGTTACCTACTTATGTCATTGCGAGCGAGGCAAAGCCGAGCGCGCCAATTTTTGGGCTGCGAAAATATGTTGAGCCGGTTATACCTGATGCGCAGCAATTTGTGGAGAAGCTGGCTGATTTTGTGCACGTTGAGGCCAGGCTGCCCAGCATAGAAAAGAATTATATACGGACCGTTCCTATAGAAATCACAGTAGAGCAAAGTAGAAAGCAAATTATTGACTATTTGCGACAATTGCGCGGAAGCAATTCCACAGCGGACCTTGCCTTTTATGCATATCGTGATATTGAAAGCTGTGATTGGGCCCCATTTATCAAGGCAGCGGTGGAACGTAATCCGGTCTCGGTGCAAATGGTCGACTCAATGTTCGGTAGAAGATATATATGCGTGGCTCGAACAGATGAAAAACGTCTCAATTTATGACGGCAAACGGCTGGCCCAGCCTGACGAAGTGGCAAATTACAGGACGGGCGACGGCCTGGAAAAGGCCTTTTTGCTGGCTAATATAATCCGGCAAAGAAAGACCGGACAGGAAATTAAGATAACGGTAGATAATGATGAGGTAAGGTTGCAATGGCAGAATCGGTATAGGTTTGTGTCGAAAAAAGGGCTTAGAGGGGAAACTCGCGTTTCATGCGGAGGGGTTGTCGGTGTAACCAGATAAAAAGGGGGTATTTGGGGGGCAAAAATTTTAAAATTTTTTTGAGAACATGCTTGACAAATAGGAGTGGCTACTATATCGTAATAAGTATGGCCGGTGACGATAACTGGTTTCAAACTTGGTGAAGGCGCAGGTCGCGAGAGTCATCGGTCTATATTTGAACATAATGTTCGCGACCGAGATTAGTTGCTGGATTTGGGCGGAGCATCCTAACCGGCAAAAAGGGGAAAAAATGAGGATTTGCCCGCCCACTCCTGCGTCAATCAAAATCGCGTTGCAGGACGTACAATTAGGCAGCGTGGTTTTGTTTTCTCATAGCCGGGGGTCCCTCTGGAGGAGGGTGGCCCCTTTTTTGCGGACGGTTGATGCTCGTCGTTTGTATCTGACGTCACGATGTTCGCCGATGACGCAAAGACCGGGTGAAATACGAGGCCAAATAGCAGCAGAATTTTATACACATTTCCAGTACCACAGCTATAATCAATGCGAATATCGACCGACGAGCTTTGGCGCGAGGTACTTAATGTTAAGCAGCAGTGGAAAAAGCAGCGGGCTGAAGAAAAAAATGGATGCTTTCCGGGCGAGGTGCCGCGAGGCTGGACTGAAGATTACGCCGCAGCGAATGGCGGTCTACCAGACACTGATCGAGACAAACAAGCATCCTTCGGCAGAGAGGGTCTTTCAAAAAGTCAAAGAGGCCATTCCTAACATATCGCTGGACACGGTCAACAGGACCTTACTGAGCTTGAGTGAAATTGGTGCAGCATCTATCGTTGAGGGTTCGGGCGATCCCAAGCGGTTTGATGGGAATCTGGAAAATCATCAGCATTTTAAGTGTGTAAAATGCAAAAGAATTTTTGACTTTCACCACAAAGGCTTTGACAATATCGAAGTACCTACAAGTATCACTAAGAAGTATACGGTACTGAGGAAGACCGTATACCTTGAGGGGCTTTGCAGCGTATGCAGGAGAAAACACCAGTAGAAAGAAGGACCTGCTTGTCGCAGCAAGCTAATGAACTGGAGCAAGAAAGGAGGTTGTAAATGAATCTTAAAGGCACGCAGACTGAAAAGAACCTGGTAGCGGCGTTTGCAGGCGAATCTCAGGCGAGGAACCGGTATACGTATTTCGCAAGTCAGGCCCGAAAGGAAGGGTATATGCAGATTTCAGCCATCTTTGAAGAGACAGCCAATCAGGAAAAGGAGCACGCCAAGCGCGAGTTCAAATTTCTGCAAGGCGGCGAAGTTGAAATTACCGCATCATTTCCAGCCGGTGTCATCGGAAACACAATTGAGAATCTCAAAGCAGCGGCAGCAGGTGAACATTACGAGACTACCGAGATGTATCCTCAGTTCGCAGATGTCGCGGAGAAGGAAGGGTTCGATGAGATCGCTGAGGTATTCAGGAATATTGCCGTTGCTGAAAAACGCCATGAGGACAGGTATGTCGCTTTAGCTAAAAACATAGCCGACGGGATTGTCTTCAATCGCCGGAAACCTGTTCGGTGGGTCTGCAGAAACTGCGGCTACGTACACGAAGGTACAGAAGCCCCTGGTGAATGCCCGGCTTGTGCGCATCCGCAGGCGCACTTTGAACTGGAAGCGTCCAACTATTAAAAAGACGATTCCTTCTGTTGGTATTTGTGCATACGTGATTGTTCCGCGGAGGCGCTGACGTTGTATTCGGGCAATTTTGCTAAAAACCTAAATTTTTTTATTTACAAGGAGAATGAAACATGTCAATTAATGAAACGAGTGCAGTTAAATGCAAAGAAGATATCTTTTGCGGTGTGAATGTCGTCAAAGATCCAGACAACATGACGGATCTGGAAACGAAGCATGTACCGGTTATCACCGCTCCCAAGAGCGTCGGGAAAGGTGAATGTTTTGAGGTGGCTGTGGAAGTAGGCAAGCATATGCAGCATCCTAATGAGCTTGGCCATCACATCGAGTTTGTTGAACTCTATGCGGGTCAAACGTACCTAGCGAGAATGGATTTTACAGCCAAAACAACCTGTCCAACGATGAAAGTCTGTATTGCGTTAGACCATATACACGGAAAGCTTCGGGCATTTGAGCACTGCAACCTCCACGGAACCTGGGAAGGTGACGCCGATATTGAGGTAACCGATTAAAACCAGGTTTTTCCTGTTGCCGTGTTCAAATGATGGCCAATTGTTTCGCTACCACATGGGTCTAATAGTAAGGCTATAGAACCGAGAATACTCAGCTTCAAATGGTGTGAATCAAACGATTAACCCAATATGGTCACATTGAAGAAAAGAAAGGAGGAAAATTTATGAGCAGGATTTTGTATATCCAGGCTTCTCCAAGAGGCAGCCGCTCCCATTGTATTGCCGTTGCCGATGCTTTTACTGAAAGCTACAAACAAGAACATCCTGATGATGAAGTCGTCACCTTGAACGTATTCGATGCATCGATCCCCAACTTCGACGGATTGGCAGTCCAGGCCAAGTACACAATTTTGCACGGCAAGTCCCATTCAGAAGAAGAGTTGCAAGCATGGAAGAATGTCAAGAAAGTTATTGAACAATTTACATCTGCCGACAAGTACGTTATTGCTGTTCCCATGTGGAATTTCGGTATCCCATACCGGCTCAAGCAGTATATCGACCTTCTCGTTCAGCCCGGCTATACATTCAGTTATAGCGAAGAGCAGGGCTACGAAGGCCTTGTTGTTGGTAAGCCTCTATTAGCCGTTTACGCCCGTGGTGGTGAGTACGCGGTTGGCAGCGAGACTGAAGCATTTGACCTGCAAATCAAGTATGTCAAATTAATATTTGGGTTTATTGGCTTTAAGGATATACGCTCTATAGTTATTGAACCAACCTTGCAGGCTGGCCCGGATGTCGCAGGGGCTAAGCGTCAAGAAGCAATCGACAAAGCCAGAGAAATGGTCGCCACTTTTTAAAAAGCAAGTCAAGATGGTAGTAAAGGCTCTCAATAGGGTTTTAGGTGTTGTGGCTGTGGCGGGTCTTATGATTATGGCAGACGATACAATAAAAGAAGAAGGGGACATATCGACAGCAACAGTCTCACAGAAACACACCAACAGGCTTATTAACGAAAGCAGTCCCTATCTGCAGCAACACGCACACAATCCGGTTGATTGGTATCCCTGGGGCGACGAAGCCTTTGAGCGAGCTAAAAAAGAGGATAAACCTGTATTCCTCTCAATCGGCTACTCGACCTGTCACTGGTGTCATGTCATGGAGTATGAAAGCTTTGAAAACGAACAAATCGCCGAGATAATGAACGAGCATTTTGTGAGCATCAAGGTTGATAGAGAACAGCGTCCGGATGTTGACCAGATTTATATGAACGCGGTGCAGTTAATGACCGGCTCCGGTGGTTGGCCTCTATCGGTTTTTCTCACTCCGGACGGCGAGCCTTTTTACGGCGGAACATATTTTCCACCAAAGGATTCCTATGGCCGCCCGGGTTTTGAACGTTTGCTCTTATCAATCGCAGGCGCATGGAAGAACAGGCGGCAGGAATTAGTCGATTCAGCTGGCAATCTAAGTGAACTTCTGAAAGGTCCAACAGGCCAAGTTGAAGAAAAGAGACTTTCGCCACAAATGCTAAGAAGTGCTTTCAATCACTTTCGAGAAACTTTTGATGCAGTCAATGGTGGTTTTGGAATTGCTCCGAAGTTTCCTCAGCCAACGAATCTGTCAATGCTGCTTTGTTACTGGCACCGTACGGCGGACGAACAATCCTTGCAGATGGTTGAAAAAACGCTTGATGCAATGGCCAAAGGCGGCATTTATGACCACATCGGAGGCGGTTTCCATAGATACGCAACTGATACGCGATGGCTTATACCGCATTTTGAGAAAATGCTTTATGACCAGGCCTTGCTAAGCAGGGTTTACCTTCAAGCTTACCAGATTACCGGAAATAAAAAGTATGCTGAAATCTCAAAAGAGATTTTTGATTATGTTTTGCGGGACATGACTGACCCCAAAGGTGGTTTTTACAGTGCAGAAGATGCCGATAGTAAAGGCGCTGAAGGCACGTTTTATCTATGGGAACCGAAGCAAATAGCTTCTATTTTAGATAAAGATCCTGCCAGGTTGTTTAACGTCTACTATGGTGTTACTGAGAAGGGCAATTTTGAAAAAGGCAAGACTATTCTTCACGTTTCGACCTCAATAGAGCGGCTTGGAAAGAAATTTAACAAAAGTCTCAACGAGGTAGAAAATATTCTAACAAACGCCCGCATGAAGATTTTTCAGTCGCGCCAAAAACGAATCAGACCGCATAGAGATGACAAGGTCATTACAGCCTGGAACGGCCTGATGGTTTCATCGTTGGCTTATGGCGGAATAATTTTACGAGAGGAAAGATATATAAGTGCTGCGGAGCAAGCAGCTAAATTTATATTGGGTACTTTGCATAAAAACGGTCGACTGATGCGATACTACCGCAATGGACGTGTAGTTGAAGTGGCTTTTCTCGACGATTACGCATTTATGATATTGGGCTTATTGGACCTGTACGAAGCGAGCTTTGATACTGAATGGCTCATCGAGGCAAAAGAGCTAAGTGAAGAGATGATAGAGTTATTTACTGATAATGAGCATGGAGGCTTCTTTCTTACTGGCAAGGATGGTGAAAAACTAATTACCCGCACCAAGCCAAGCTCTGATGGAGCGATTCCTTCCGGCAATTCAATCGCAGCATTGGCTTTATTGAAACTTGGCCGGTTAACTATGAATCAACACTTTATTGAACAAGGCAATAAAGTGCTTGAATCGTTTTCGCAGCAGTTGGGACAGTCTCCTGCTTATTCATCTGCAATGTTGACAGCGTTGAACTTCTGGCTTGGCCCAACACAGGAAATAGTAATTGCGGGCAGTGCTGAGGCAGCGGACACAAAACAGATGCTCAAGTTGCTCCGTAGCAAATTTCTGCCAAATGCGGTTGTGCTGTTGCACGAAGAGGGCCGGAGGGCTTCCGCTATTGAACAAATTGTCCCTTTTGTCAGGAATCAGGTAGCCATTGATGGCAAAGCAACCGCCTATGTGTGTGAAAACTATGTTTGTAAGCGTCCGGTTAATAAGATTGATGACCTTGGTAAAATGCTTTCTGATATCTCTGACGAAAAATGGCTGATCGACGACTAAATTGGAAGATTTTCCTCATATCATGGCCTAAAACACGGGGGTAAAACAATGAACATATTCGAATATGCGATACAGATGGAAAAGGATGGCGAAACTTACTATCGTCAACTGGCCCAGCAAACAGTCAATAAGGGGCTTAAAACTATCCTGACGATGCTCGCAGATGAGGAGGTCAAGCACTATAACGCTATAGAAAAAATGAAAACCACCGAGTCACATATGGTTGAAACTACAATCCTTGGCGATGCAAAAAATGTCTTTGTTCAAATCCAAGAATCTAGTGAAAGTTTCGATTTTGAGCCCGGACAAATCGAGCTTTACAAGAAGGCTCAGGATATAGAAGAAAGAAGCCGGGATTTCTACCTGGAAAAAGCCAGCCAAGTCGAGGAAGAATATCAGAAGGACATTCTTTTGAGATTGGCTGACGAAGAAAAAAAACATTATTTTCTGTTGGAGAACATAATCGAGTTTGTCTCTCGCCCTGAGACTTGGCTTGAAAACGCCGAGTTTAGTCACTTAGAAGAATATTGAAAATTACCAATTTTGGAAGGAAATGAAATGAAAAATGCAGCGAGCAAAAACACAGTAGTACTGGCGATTTTGGGTTTAGTGACGGCCTTTGCATCGATTGTATATTCACACTGCCAATTACCGTGCGGAATTTATGGTGACTCGGCCAGGTTTGACAGCCTCGCCGAGCATATTACCACAATTGAAAAGTCAATGAAGATGTTAACAGAGCTAACCAAACAAGATAAGCCAAATATGAATCAAATAGTTCGTTGGGTTCAGAACAAGGAAAAGCACGCTGATGAAATGAGCGATATTATCACACACTATTTTATGGCGCAGCGGATAAAGCCGGCGCTTAAGACAAATGGCAAGGAGTATGATGAATATGTAAAGAAGCTGACCCTGCTGCATAAGATGCTGGTTTGTTCTATGAAGGCCAAGCAAACGACAGATCTTGCGAACGTGGAAAAGCTGAGGTCTCTATGGGCGGAATTTCATTCGGTATACTTTGGCGAAACAGACCACAGTCGGCACAAGCATTGAGCAGGTTAAGTATTTTTAGGCTGTGGATAATTTTCAGTGAGAACTTGTATGGGAACCGCATTGCGTGTTTATAGGAGACAGTTATGAAAGAGCGAAAAGGTCTGGTAACAATGAAGGGTGAACCACTGACTCTGGTCGGCAGTGAGCTTAAGGCCGGTGATGTGGCACCTGACTGCGAAGTTGTAGGAAAAGACCTGGCGCCTGTTAAGCTTTCCTCGTTCCGGGGTAAGACATGCGTTATTTCATCTCTACCTTCGCTTGATACATCAGTGTGCGATATAATGGCGCGAAGATTCAACGAAGAGGCTGTGGCGTTAGGCAAGGACGTGGTAGTGCTGGTTATCAGTATGGATCTGCCTTTTGGACAAGATCGCTGGTGCATAGCTGCGGATGCCAAGAATGTTTATACGTTCTCTGACCATCGCGGGGCTGAGTTCGGTGAGAAATATGGCGTTCTTATCAAGGAACTTCGCCTGCTTGCGCGGGTAGTCTTCGTGGTGGACAAAGAAGGTATTATTCGTTACATAGAGATAGTTGACGAACTGACACATGAGCCCGATTATGAAACGGTGCTGAATGCAGTAAAAGAGTTACTGTAGGTAAAAGCAAGGAGAGCATAATGAGGCAACTAAAGAATAATGTTTACATGGTCGGAGCGATTGACTGGGACGCGAGGCTGTTTGACCGGCTTATTCCGCTGCCGGACGGGACAAGCTATAACGCCTACCTGATAAGGGGCAGTGAAAAGACAGCGCTGCTGGACACAGTTGATCCCGGTAAGACAAATGTATTGATTGACAATCTTGTCAAGTCTGGTGTAGATAAAATTGATTATGTTATCGCGCACCACGGAGAACAGGACCATTCCGGTTCTCTGCCGGATATACTGATGCTTTATCCCGATGCCAAAGTGGTGACAAATCCGAAATGCAAAGTGATGTTGATTGATTTGCTTGGGATAGAAGACGGTAGGTTTATCACCGTTGAGGATGGGGAAACATTGTTGCTTGGTGATAAGACTTTGCAATTCATTTATCTGCCGTGGGTGCACTGGCCGGAAACCATGGGGACATATTTGAAAGAGGACAAAATACTGTTTCCATGTGACTTCTTCGGCGCTCATCTTGTGACAAGCAGCCTGTTTGTCGAAGATGAGGCTGTGGTTTACGAGTCGGCCAAGCGGTATTATGCCGAGATAATGATGCCGTTCAGGCGGCAGATAAATGCCAACCTTGCAAAGCTTGAGGTGATGGAAATAGATATTATTGCTCCCAGCCACGGGCCGGTACATAATCGGCCCCAGTTTATCGTTGATGCTTATAAAGACTGGGCTTCTGATACCGTAAAAAACAAGGTGGTAGTGGCTTATGTTTCGATGCACGGCAGTGTGGACAGGATGGTGTCGCATTTTGTCGATGCTCTGATTGAAAGGGACATTACGGTAAGGCAATTTGAGCTGGCGACGGTCGATATTGGCAAACTTGCGATGTCGCTGGTAGATGCGGCAACGGTGGTAATCGGGTCACCTACGGTGCTGGTCGGGCCGCATCCGTGTGCAGCTTACGCAGCGTTCCTGGCTAATGCTCTTAGACCCAAGACCAAGTTTGCTTCTATTATTGGCTCTTACGGCTGGGGCAGCAAAATGGTTGAGCAGTTGACTTCTATGTTACCAAATCTCAAAGCCGAGATATTAGAGCCTGTAATAACAAAAGGTTTCCCAAAAGATAATGACTTTATAGCCCTGGACAAACTGGCTGATGAAATCTTAGGCAAACATAAAGAACTCGGAATTGTAACCTAAAATTTCCAAATTACGAAAGGGGGTAATTATGGCTGAGAAACTTCAAATCTACAAATGTGCAGTATGTGGTAATATTGTTGAGGTCATTTACGGCAGTACTGGTGAATTGACCTGCTGCGAGCAGCCGATGGAACTTCTGGACGAAAAAACCGCTGATGCTGTAACAGAAAAACATGTGCCGGTGATAGAGAAAATCGATGGCGGCTACAGGGTAAAAGTAGGCTCTGTGCCGCATCCGATGCAGCAAGAACACTATATTGAATGGATTGAATTGCTGGCTGACGGAAAGGCATATCGGCAATTCTTAGAGCCGGGTGGCGAACCAGAGGCGATATTTAATGTTGAGGCAACTTCAGTTACAGCTCGTGAGCACTGCAACGTGCACGGACTTTGGAAAGGATAAGAAATGATAGGCAAGAAGATGGAAGAAGCCCTGAATGGGCAGTTGAACGCGGAGTTGTATTCGGCTTATTTGTATCTTTCGATGGCCGCTTACTTCGAATCATCGGACCTTCCCGGTTTTGCAAACTGGATGCGGGTCCAGAACGAGGAAGAGCGGTTTCACGCAATGAAGTTCTATAATTACGTCATCGAGCGCGGCGGCAGAGTCACATTGCGCCCGATAGAGGCGCCGCCATCCGACTGGGATTCACCCCTTGCCGTCTTTGAGGCGACCCTGACGCATGAACAGAAAGTCACCGGCCTGATTAATGAGCTGGTCTACCTTGCCCGGGAGCAGAAAGACAATGCCTCTGAGATATTCTTGCAGTGGTTCGTGAACGAGCAGGTCGAAGAGGAGGATAATGTCAGCGCCGTGCTGGGCCAGCTCAAGCGTATCAAGGACAGCCCCCAGGCATTGTATATGATGGATAAGGAAATGGCGCAGCGTGTATTTGCGCCGCCGACAACTGAAGGGGCACAATGATGAGTGTTACTTCTAATGCTTTCGGAGTATCTGAAATACAAGAAAGGAGATTCTAAGATGCGTAAGTCAAAAAAGAGGTTAACGACTGCATTCGGGATACCGGTTGGCGACGACCAGAACAGCATGACTGCTGGTAGCCGTGGACCGGTCCTCATGCAGGATGTTCATCTTCTGGAAAAACTGGCTCATTTTGAGCGTGAACGCATCCCTGAGCGGGTGGTGCACGCCAAGGGCGCCGGAGCGGGCGGCTATTTCGAAGTCACGGCAGATGTGACTAAATATACTAAGGCCAAGTTACTTTCCGAAGTGGGTAAGCGGACCGAGGTTTTTGTGCGATTTTCCACTGTAGGCGGTGAAAAGGGCTCACCTGATGCTGCGCGCGACCCCCGCGGCTTCGCGGTTAAGTTCTACACCGAGGATGGGAACTACGACCTGGTCGGGAATAATACGCCCGTCTTTTTCATCCGTGACCCTCTCAAGTTTCCAGATTTCATCCACACCCAGAAACGGCATCCTGGCACCAACTGTCCGAATCCTGATATGTTCTGGGACTTCCTTTCCCTGACTCCGGAATCAATCCACCAAGTCACCATTTTGTTCTCCGACCGGGGGACACCTGCTACTTACCGGCATATGAACGGCTACAGCAGTCATACGTTCAAATGGTACAATGAAAAGGCCGAGTGCTTCTGGGTGCAATATCATTTCAAAACCGACCAGGGCATAAGGAACCTTGCAAGAGAGGAGGCAATCCGCATATCAGGCGAGGACCCTGACCACGCCACTCGAGATTTGTATGATGCGATTGAGCGCGGTGAATATCCGAGTTGGACGCTACAAGTTCAGATAATGACCCCTGAACAGGCAAAGGATTACCGATTTGATATTTTTGATATAACTAAGGTATGGCCCCACCGCGATTTTCCTCTAATCGAGATAGGTCGCATGGTCCTGAACCGCAATCCCAAGAACTACTTTGCCGAGGTTGAGCAGGCTGCCTTTTGCCCTGGTAACCTTGTGCCCGGAATCGCCGCCTCGCCGGATAAGATGTTGCAGGCACGGCTGTTCTCCTACCACGATGCTCACGTCCACCGTCTGGGGCCTAACTATCACCTTCTGCCGGTAAACTCGCCAAAAGCCGCCTCTGAGCATAGCTACCAACGAGATGGTTTCATGCGTTTTGATGGTAATAGTGGAGACGGTCCGAATTACTGGCCGAACAGCTTTAGAGGCCCTGCACCGGATCCGGATTCGTTAGAACCATCCTTTGAGGTAGCCGGCCAGGCGGCCCGGCACGCCTATGCACACCCCAATGACGATTTCGTACAAGCCGGCAATCTTTACCGCGACGTCATGACCGATGAGGATCGCGATCACCTTGTCGGTAACATTGTAAGTCACCTTAGCGGCGCTAAGAAACGAATCCAATTCCGCCAGGCAGCGTTGTTCTACAAGGCGGATGCGGACTATGGGCGCCGTGTGGCCGAAGGGCTGGGTGTGGACGTTAAGGAAGTTGAGAATTTGGCGGCAATGTCCCAAGAAGATAGGGCCAAAGCCACGGCCCAGGGAGCCTGAGCACTGATTTTTTATATGGAGCACGAGAGAATACTGCAAACGCACAACTGAAAGGAAAAAAATAATGGGTATAACTTTTAACGCAGACGAAATCTTCGAAATGGCAGAGGAAATTGAGAGGATCGGCGCCAGGTATTACCGCGAAGCTGCGGAAAAAGCGCCGGACAAGGAAACAAAACAGATGCTTCTTGATATGGCAGAAATGGAGGATGGGCACCTGAAGACCTTCGTGGAAATGAGAAAAGAGCTGAGCGGCCGAGAAAAGGAACCGATGGCTTTCGACCCCGATAATCAAGCCGCAATGTATCTGCAGACGATGGCGGATGCCCGTGGTATGGAAGGGAGGATAAGTCCGACTCAGAAACTGACCGGCAACGAGAGCATCAAGGAAATTCTTGACATAGCCGTGAATTCTGAAAACGAGTCGGTTGTTTTCTATCTCAACTTAAAAGGACTGGTACCGCCGAAGGCGGGCAGGGACAAAGTGGAAGAGATTATTATCGAAGAATTAGGCCATATTACCGATTTGCTAAGAAAGTTGAAGTCACTGCAATAGCCTGACAGATGCCGGTTTGGGGGCAATTATAAGGAGCAAAGCCGCTTCCGGAGACGTAAATGATAGACTTAGAATCGCTGTTCAACTTAAGTTACGGTATGTGTATAGTCAGCTCGAAAAAGGACGGGAAATTCGATGGCTGCATTGCCAATACCGTTTTTCAACTGACACCCGAGCCGCCGATGATAGCGGTCAGCATCAACAGGGGAAATCTGACCCACGAGTATATTGCCGACAGTAGAGTATTTACCGTCTCTATTCTGGCAGAAGAAAGCCCGATGCAGTTTGTAGGCAAGTTCGGATTCCGCTCCGGCAGAGATATAGATAAATTTCAGGACCTTAATTACAGAACCGGCACCACCGGCGCACCGATTGTTCTGGATAATACAGTTGGATTCATCGAGGCGGAAGTTACCGCAAGTATCGATATCGAAACACACACGCTTTTTATCGGCAAGATTACAGCCTGTGAGACTATTGATGAGTCCAAAATACCCATGACATACGCTTACTATCGTGATGTCAAACATGGTAGGACGCCGAAGACGGCGGCTACATACCACAAAGTGGAGCCAAAAACAAAATCGAGGAAAGGAGAAAAAATGAAGAAATATAAATGTCTTGTGTGCGGATATGTTTATGACCCGGCCGCGGGTGACCCTGACAACGGAGTGGAACCCGGTACTGCCTTTGAGGATTTGCCGGACGACTGGGTCTGCCCCGAGTGTGGGGCCAGCAAAGACGAGTTTGAACCAATTGAAGAATGACCACGGAAAGTATCCGGACCAAGAGGCTAACAACGGGGCTGAACTTCTCAACACTGTCGAGTGGGATAAAGACACCAGCAACGTGATTGAAAAGGACCAGGCTGATGAAGACGGGCATATCAACAGGTGGAAAAAGCTCCTTCAGGCGAGTAAAAGTGAAGGATGAATATCGCATGAACGCTTGTTTATGAAAGGTGAATGGATATGTTGAATGATGGCGAAAAGGGAGTGATACTGCAGCGTGATAAACAGACCTACGCGGTGGCCCCGCATATTCCATGCGGAGTTGTAAGCGGCGATACGCTGCGAAAGCTCGCTGATGTTGCGGCCAAGCACAATGCGGCGGCACTGAAGATAACCAGCGCCGCAAGAATCGCAATTGTCGGCGTGGATGAGAAAGATGTTGACGCTGTCTGGTCGGAGCTTGGGATGTCACCGGGCTTCGCGGTTGGCCTCTGCGTCAGGAGCGTTAAGGCCTGTCCGGGAACAACATTCTGCAAACGCGGTATGCAGGACAGTCTCTCGGCAGGATTAAAGCTGGATGAGAAATATAACGGTCAGCAGATGCCCGGCAAGCTTAAAATTGGTGTGAGCGGCTGTCCGAACCAGTGTGCTGAAACCTGCATAAAGGATGTTGGCCTTGTGGGAATGAAAAATGGCTGGAGACTGTTTGTAGGCGGCAATGGAGGTGCCAGGCCCCGACTTTCACAGGAATTGACCAGAGACCTTACAACCGAGCAGGCACTTGAGCTAATCGATAGAATTATTGAGTTTTATAAATCAAAGGGTAAACCGCATCAGAGGTCGGGTGCGATGATAGAAAAGATGGGCATTGACGAGTTCAAGTCAGCGGTGCTTGGTGACTAACCGGCGGTTATGACAGCGGATATTCTGGAAATACTATACGCGCGGTACAGTCACCGTGAACTGATAAAACCGGACCCGCTGCAGTTCCTGTATCAATATTCCAGTCCGGCTGATATGGAAATTGCGGGTTTCCTTGGGGCCTGTCTTGCTTACGGCAGGGTACAGCAGATCGAAAAAAGCCTGACCGATCTGTTGGGGCGTATGGGAGACAGTCCTTCAGAATTCGTCCGAGACTTTGATAACCGGAAGAGAAAAAAGCTGAAACATTTTAGACATCGGTTTACGACCGGTGATAATATTTCGGATTTACTGATGTTATTAAAGAAAGTTTTGAACCAGTACGGCAGTATCGAAAGGTTTTTTGTTCGGGGCTATAATTCCAGCGATAAAAATATCATTTTTGCATTGTCGAAGTTCTGCGATTCACTTCTGGAGATGTTCGCCAAGGCCCATGACGGCTGTGTGCCGCGGGGATTGAGCTATCTGCTGCCCAGGCCGGCAATGGGCAGTGCATGCAAAAGACTGAACCTTTTTCTACGCTGGATGGTACGTAACGATAGCGTTGATACCGGATTGTGGAAATCGGTCGATAAGGCAAAGCTGATTGTGCCGGTCGATGTGCATATGGGTAGGTTGTGCAGAATTTTAGGGTTTTGCAACGAAAAGGTGGCTTCTTTGCGGACCGCACTGAAAATTACAGAGCGTTTCGCTGAAATTGAGCCTGCCGACCCTGTGAAGTATGATTTTGCATTGAGCCGGATTGGAATACTGCAAAACTGTAACGGCAACTATAGACCGCAATGCGAGGATTGTGAGCTGTTTCGGCTTTGTTGCGCCGGATGATTCAATGGTCGGACACTAAGCGACAATGTCAGAAGGCAAAGACAGAATAAAAGTGTTGTTCGTTTGTACGGGCAATTCGTGTCGGAGTCAAATTGCCGAGGGCTGGGCCAGGCACTTGAAGAGCGATGCTGTCGAGGCTTACTCTGCCGGGGTCAGCCCGGGTACGCTTAATACGACAGCGGTAAGCGTAATGGCCGAGGCGGGTGTAGATATTTCAACACAAAGGCCCAAGCATGTCGATGAGCTTTTGGGTATCGACTTCGATTATGTGGTTACGATTTGTGATAATGCCAAAGAGAAGTGCCCGGTTTTTCCAGGCCGAACGAGGCACATTCACAGGCCGTTTGAAGACCCTTCTTTTATGTCAGGCACCGAAGAACAGATAATGGCGGCATTCAGAGAGTTACGTGACCAGGTAAAAGCATTTGTAGAGAATATACCTGAAAATCTGCAAGAGCAGGGTTACTGAGAACCGATGGTATCGAAATTAGACCCCAAGGATTTAGAAAAATACAGTTCGGCGATAACGCTTTCGGATATGGAAATCTTTGTGTTCCCCGAGCTGATGTACAGTCTGGTCTTGGCTGATATTATGAGCCCGATTATCTGGAAATGGCGAGAGTTGGAATGTTTCAAGAAACTTGAGGGCAAAGGCAGCTATAAGAAATTGATGCGGCTCAGGCAATTCATAATCGACGAGTACGAGTTCAATCTCGACCTGGAAAGCTGGGGCCTTACCAGCAAGGCCAAAGAGCTCAAACGCTTTGAGCGGTTTATCTCGCCGGAGGCAATCGCCAGGAGCAACGCCCTGTTCGGCTATCATGGCGACAAATACTATTTTGATGTGGATATCCGCAAACACTTCGGCCTGGACAAATATGACAGTGATGTTATCCCGTATTGGAAGACGGAAACTGTCGAGGCGATGGACGCCTTTCGGTACAAAGTCGGATACGCAAAGCGAGCGGGAGAGTGTGTTTCATTAGCGGCCCTGTATGCCGCAGCAGCGTTTGTCGTTTGCGGAATACCGCTGGAAGATATTTACATGATACTGACGCCCCTTCACTCGCAAAATTTTATCGACATTCAGGATGGAGTTCTTACCAATAATAGAAGGCTGGTAACGAAAACCATGTGGTTTAACGGCACGGCCATTTCCAATAAGGCCCAGCGGGCACTGCGCAATGAAAACGTCGTAATCCTGGCCCATCGCACCGGCTACGTGCATTGTTTGTATGATAACGCAACGATAGACAGAAAAGCCTACCGGCACTTTACCAATAAGCTCAGCTCATATTTGTCGACAGAACTGACCCCATCTGTCTTTGCAAGTTTTTTGCGAACCAACAGAGACTACCAGAAATTCTTTCAGATTTGTCGTGATTGTCGCGGACAGATACAGTTCTTAAAGGCCGAGGTTCTTTTTTCTTATGAGCACACGAGTAATTACAGAATAGCCGACAGTACACACGAAAAATTGCTTGCCGAGGTCTCAGACGAGGATTTCGTCCCGTATCAATTGCCCGGCAGAATTCGTTGCGACCGGCTCGAAGAATTTATAGAAAACAAAAAGCTCGACCTGAGAAACCCCAAAGGCAAAGCGGCCTTGAAGAAACATATTGAGCCGGTTATCCCCGATGCGCAGCGGTTTATACGCGAACTCGGCGATTTTGTGCACATCAACGCCAGGCTGCCCACCGCAGAGAAGATTTATCTGCAAACCGTTCCTGTTGAATTCTCCGTTGAGCAAAGCAGAGAGCAGATAATTGACTATCTGCAGCAACTGCGCCGAGGTAATCCCACCGCAGACCTTTCCTTCTATGTATACCGCGACATGGAAAGCTGCGAGTGGGCGCCGTTTATCAAGGCGGCGGTGGAACGCAATCCCGTCTCGATCCAGGTAGTGAGCTCAATGTCGGTCGAAGAGGTTTATGCATGGCTTAAAGAAATGAGGAACATCTCAATTTACGACGGCAAGCGCCTCGCTCAGCCCGACGAAGTTGCAAACTACAAGACCGGCGACGGACTCGAAAAGGCCTTTCTGCTGGCCAACGTGATTCGTCAAAGAGAGAACGAACAGGATATTAAGATAACTGTAGATAATAGTGACGTGGTACTGAAGGGACGAGGCGAGTACCGTTTTATATCTGTAAAGGGATTTAAGAAACTGGTTGACATACCAGCCGGAACGGTTGCCGGAGATGAATGAGGATGAGTATATGCCCAAATGTCCCGGACAGGACCAAAGATTTTGGAAGCCGGACGATATTTTTGAAGTGAAATGTCCCGGCTGCGACAGGAAAATGGAGTTTTTCAAAGACGAGCCGAGACTCAAGTGCCGCGAGTGCGGACGGATTGTGCTTAATCCAAAGATAAATCTTGGCTGTGCCAAGTGGTGCAAATATGCGGAGCAGTGCCTCGGTATTATGAAGAAATCCGATGTTCAGAACGATGGACCAAAAAATTCAAAGTGAGGTCTTTCGAGATGGTTTTGCGAAACATTGTGAAGATAGATGAGGAAAAATGTGACGGTTGCGGTCAGTGCGTGGAGGCCTGTGCTGAAGGTGCCATCAAGATAATTGACGGTAAGGCGAAATTGGTGAGCGAGGTTTACTGTGACGGTCTGGGTGCGTGTATCGGACACTGTCCCCAGGATGCAATAACCGTTGAAAAGCGGGAAGCCGCCGAATTTGACGAAGAAGCCACAAAGAAGCATTTAGCTCAAGGGCAAGACGCCGACCACAACAAAACTGCTTTTGTCTGTCCCGGGATGATGGCTGAGAAACTAAGGGAAAAAGGCGATACGCCTGAGCCTACTGCCGCAGACGTGCCGTCACAGTTGGGTCACTGGCCCGTTCAATTGAAGTTGGTCTCACCGAATGCTTCCTACTTTGCCGATGCCGACTTGCTTCTGGTTGCCGACTGTGTGCCGTTTGCGATGGGTGATTTTCACAGCAAGTTCTTGAAAGGGCGCAGCATCGTGGTGGGCTGTCCGAAACTGGATGACGCCGAGTTTTATATTGAAAAGTTTGGGGCGATATTGAAAGCTAATAAGCTAAACAGCCTGACAGTGATTCATATGGAAGTGCCGTGCTGCTCCGGGCTGACCCGCATCGCACGCGAAGCGATAGCCCGCAGTGGGATAAAGCTGCCTTTCAAAGATGTTACAATTGATTTGCGAGGCAATGTGGGCAAAACCGAAATAATAGAAAGTTAGCGACTGATTTTAAGAAGGCGGTGCATAATGGCTGATTTTGCTAAGTCAATGATAATAGATTTTTGGGGCACGATGGCCGAGATGTCACCCTATCTGTTGTTCGGCTTTCTGGTGGCGGGGATTCTTTCGGTGCTTATATCGCAGCGTTTTGTGGAAAGGCATCTCGGCGGCAGAGGGATGTGGCCATTGCTAAAGGCATCGCTTTTTGGAGTTCCGCTTCCTTTGTGTTCCTGCGGCGTTATTCCGGTATCAATGTCACTGCACAAGCACGGTGCGAGCAAAGCTTCCACAATATCATTTCTGCTGTCCACGCCTCAAACCGGTGTGGACAGTATCTTTGTGACCTTAAGCCTTCTTGGCCCGCTTTTCGCCGTCTTCAGACCTTTGGCAGCGTTTGTTACCGGCATCGTCGGCGGGACCCTGGTTGGCATATTTGATAAAAGTGGAGAAGATGAAAGTCACATCCAGCCAAAATGTCCCGACCGGTGCTGCGATGGCGCACAAAACAAAAAAAAGATTGCCAAAGGATTGAAATACGGTTTTGTAACATTGCCCCGCGACATAGGAAAAGCAATGTTGGTCGGGCTGGTGGTTGCTGCGCTTATCTCGGCGGTCGTGCCGGACGACTTCTTTGCGGAAAAACTGCTGGGCACCGGCATCTTCGCAATGGTCGTGATGATGTTCCTGGGCATACCCGTTTATGTCTGCGCAACAGCTTCGGTGCCGGTAGCCGCTGCGCTTATATCAAAAGGCGTCACACCCGGCGCCGCACTGGTATTTCTCATAACCGGCCCTGCCACCAACGCCGCCGCTTTTACAACGATTTGGAAGGTTTTGGGAGGACGGACCGCGGCGGTTTACCTTTTCACGGTCGCGGTGTGTGCTCTTGGAGCAGGATTACTACTTGATACGCTCTTACCAGAACTCGGCACATCTGTGCAGACTCACATACACCAGATGGAGCATTCGATATTGGGACACATATCAGCAGCAGCGCTCCTGGCGGTTCTGGCCTTTGCAATATTGAGCAAAAGAAAGCAGGCTACAACAACTCTGCAGTAACAAAAGATATGTTTTATGGTGTTGAACCGGTAGTCTTGAGGCGAACGTATCGAGCCTTCAACGACATTTTACAGTCTTTTTATACAGGTTAGCGTTCTCGGAGAGAATCGCAATCGTGCCATCAATTCGGGGCGACTGGACTTGAACCAGCGACCTCATGACCCCCAGTCATGCGCGCTACCAAACTGCGCCACGCCCCGCACAGACAGCAATATTCTAATACAAACTACATCGTAAAACAAACGTTTTTAACCAGCAAATCAAGTTATTCCAGACAATCGAAGCGCACCTGGCCAGAGCACGAACCAGTGCAATTTAGCAAATTCTGCAAAAAATTTTGAAAAAACACTTGCAAAGTTAGGCTGGGCTAACTATATTAGATAGTGTGAATATAGCAAAAAAAGGTAGAAGGTTTTATCGTGGTAGCGAAAAGCAATAATCTGAGCGCCTCACTGGAAGATTATCTGGAGGCTATCTTTAATCTCGCCGGTGAGTCTAAGGTGGCCCGCAGCAAGGAGATAGCGAAATTGCTCGGCGTATCCAAGTCGTCTGTTACCGGTGCGTTACGGGTCCTGAAGGAGAAGGGGTTGGCCAATTATAAGCCATACGATTTTGTTACGCTCACCGACGATGGCCGGGCCGCCGCAGCCGAAGTCGCCCGCAAGCACAACATCCTTAAGTCTTTCTTTGTCAATGTGTTAGGTGTCGATGTAGATATTGCCCAGCGGGCCGCTTGTGCAGCCGAGCACAAGCTCGGCCCGGAGGTTATTGCAAGGCTTCTGCGTTTTATCGAATTCGTGACCAGAAGCAGCAAAAATGGTCGCGATCTGGCAGACGAATTTAAGCAGTTCTGTGAAAGCAGGTTGCAGGATACCACAGGGTTTAAGCAGGCAGATAAGTGAGAGAATAACATATGGAGAACGAGCATCTAAGGCCGTTGTCGAAGGTGAAAGCGGGCGAGACAGTTAAGCTGACCAGGGTGAACGCCGGGCAGGGTTTGAATAGCCGGTTGGCTTCGATGGGACTGCTGCCCAACGTGGAAATAACGGTTGTAAGGAATGGGCACCCCGGGCCTTTTGTGATAAGCGTTAAAGGCTCCAAGATGATGTTAGGCAGGGGTATAGCTAACAAGATTATGGTATTGTAGAGGTTTCGAATTAACGCTTGAGGGGGCATTTTTTTTGCACTTATAGTTTGGCAAGCCTAACTTTTTGGGTGAAGTTTTCGCAAGGGACAGGGAGATTATGAAGAAGCTAACTGTGGCGTTGGCAGGCAATCCTAACAGCGGCAAGACCAGTGTATTTAATATGGTCACAGGTGCACGTCAGCATGTAGGCAATTACCCTGGAGTAACAGTTGAAAAGAAGGAGGGGAAGTGCAAATACGATGGATATGAAATAACGTTTGTGGATTTGCCTGGGACGTACAGCCTGACGGCTTATTCGATTGAGGAGCTGGTGGCCCGCAACTTCATAATCGAAGAACGGCCGGATGTCGTTGTTGACATTGTCGATGCCTCCAATATAGAGCGCAACCTGTATTTGGCGACTCAGCTTATTGAAATGAATGTGCCTTTGGTATTGGCGTTCAATATGAGCGACGTTGCAAAACAAAAAGGCCTGGTGTTTGACATTGAGCAGCTTTCCGGGCTTCTGGGGGCGGCGATAGTGCCCACGGTGGGCAATAAAGCAAAAGGTAAAGCGGAGTTGCTTGATGCCGTTGTTGAAACGGCTGAGCGGGGCAACCAGCGGCACACTCACAAGGTAAGTTATGGAGATGAGATTGAAGAAGAGCTGGCAAAAATTGAGATGCTCGTTGCTGCTAAGGAGCAACAGTTGGCGGAAAAATACGGCTCCAGGTGGCTGGCGATAAAACTGCTGGAACAGGACACCGATGTAAATGCGAAAGTGCACAGCAAAGAAGTCCTCGATGCCGTAACCGCAGGCACGGAGCATCTTAGAGATATTTTCGGCGACGAGCCGGAAATTATGATGGCTGACAGACGCTACGGTTTCATTTCAGGTGCATGTCAGGAGACTATCAAAAGTACGGTCGAATCGCGGCATAGCACCAGTGACTTGATAGATGCCATAGTGACAAATCGCATAATCGGACTGCCGATTTTTCTGATGCTGATGTATTTGGTCTTTCTGTTGACTTTTAAGATAGGTGAATATCCGATGGGCTGGCTGGAGCAGCTCTTTGGTTGGACGGGCAAAACGATAGCCGGCTTCTGGTCGCCAGGCAGTGAAAGCTGGCTCAAATCTCTTCTGGTTGACGGCATAATCGGCGGCGTCGGCGGTGTGCTTGTCTTCTTGCCAAATATTCTGCTGCTGTTTCTGGCAATTGCGTTCCTCGAAGACACCGGCTATATGGCCCGCGCCGCTTTTATTATGGACAGCATAATGCACAAGATTGGCCTGCACGGCAAGAGCTTTATACCAATGCTCATCGGTTTTGGTTGCTCGCTGCCGGCTATTATGGGGACACGAATACTTGAGAACAGGCGTAATCGGCTTACAACAATAATGGTAATTCCGTTGATGAGCTGCGGTGCAAGATTGACGATATACGCTCTTATAATACCGGCCTTCTTCGCAGAAAAATGGCGCGGGCCGATGCTCTGGCTTATCTATCTGATAGGCATCGTTTTAGCAGTCGTATGTGCCAAGATTTTACGGCTGACTCTGTTCAAAGGCGAGACCATACCGTTTGTGATGGAGCTGCCGCCTTATCGTATGCCTACACCGAAAGCCGTGGCCATTCATATGTGGCAGAGGGGCTGGATGTACTTGCGAAAGGCTGGCACAATAATTCTTGCCATATCGATTATACTCTGGGTGGCGATGAGCTATCCGAAGCCGAGCAGGCAGTCATTGGAAGGTTTGAATCCCCAGCAAGTGCACAAAGCCAAATTGGAACATTCGGTGGTTGGCAGGATAGGACAAGCGATAGAGCCGGTTATCAGGCCGCTTGGTTTTGATTGGAAAATCGGCACCGCCCTTATCGGCGCGACGGCGGCCAAAGAAGTATTTGTATCGCAATTGGGAATCGTATATGCAGTCGGCAGTTCCGACCAAGGCTCTCAAACCTTACGGGAAAAACTACGGGTGAATTATACGCCTTTGACGGGATTTTGTATTATGTTGTTTTGCCTGATTAGCACGCCGTGCGTGGCGACGGCTGCAATGACAAAACAGGAGACTAATTCCTGGGGCTGGGCCTTGTTTCAATTCTTTGGGCTTGGCTGTCTGGCTTATGCGGTGACGTTTATCGTTTATCAGGTGGGCAGTTTCATATCAGGGTAAAATTGCAAAAGAATCGATACATTTGCTTATAACAGGTAAAATCCAAAAGAAAGAATGACGAATAAGTGAACAGCGACAAATTTTTGACGTATAATATCAAAGTTACTGCCTGGTGCTGATTTGTTGAGGAAGAGAATGAGTAAACACAAGGCGACGAAGTTTATTTACAAGACCTGGAAAGAATGGCGGATGACCATTTTTTTCATCGTTTTTGTAATCATACCAGTAAAATCAAGCCTGGCAGATTGGAATTGGGTTCCGACCGGCTCTATGAGTCCTACTATACTGGAAGGTGATTTGATTTTCGTAGACAAGACGGCATATGACCTGAGATTTCCTTTTACGCTTTGTCGGCTTGCAAAATGGTCAGAGCCTAAAAGAGGAGATATTGTGATTTGCTTTTCCCCTGAAGATGGAAGTCGATTAGTCAAGCGAGTAATCGGGGTGCCGGGAGACAGAATCGAAATGAAAAGCAATAGGCTTTTTTTGAATGGCGAGCGGGTCGACTATAGGAGAATTGAGCCTAAATACAGAGAATATCTTGCATCTAAGGTTGAAAATCGCTGCATATTGGCGATGGAAGAGCTGGATGGGTCTGCTCATGCGGTGATGAGCATTCCCTCGATTGTGGCAATGCGAACTTTTGGGCCAATCCAAGTACCAGAGGACAATTACTTTGTTATGGGTGACAACAGGGATAATAGCAGGGATTCAAGGTCTTTCGGGCTTGTGGAAAGAAAGCTGATAGTCGGAAAAGCAGAGGGCGTAATTGTATCGTTTGCTATTACCGACAAGTATCAGCCGAGATTCAAGAGATTCTTTGAATCTCTGGAGTAGCGGAATTGCCGGGTTGCAGGCAAATATCGGCGAAGGGCGGAGACCAACGAAACAAACGCTGGAGGGGCTTTAACCGTTTCCATCAGTGCACTGCGGGCTGCGGATATTAGCGATGTGAGCTGCTTTTATTCGATGACGTGGATGTTTTTCTTTTTGCACATATCCTTTAGTATCTTTGGCCATACGGTTGCACTGACCTCTCCAATGTGGGCTTTTTTCAGCAGAAGCATAAAGGTGCGGGACTGGCCGATGCCGCCGCCGATGCTGAGGGGAATCTCGTTGTTAATAATGGCCTGATGGTATGGGAACTTGAGGAAATCGAGCTGGCCGGAGAGCTCCAATTGCTTTTTCAGCGTTTCGGCGTTAACGCGGATTCCCATCGAGGTCAGTTCGTGGCGGCGTTTTGTTACGGGGTTCCAGACGAGGATGTCACCGTTGAGGCCATGCATTGGTCTGCCATCGTCGGAGGTTGTCTCGGTGACCCAGTCGTCGTAGTCGGCGGCGCGCATTTCGTGCGGGTAGCCGTCTTTAAGAACCCAGCCGATGCCGTAGATGAACATCGCGCCGAGTTCCTTCGCAATTTCTGTCTCCCGCTGCTGGCGCGGGAGGTGAGGGTACCTGTCAAGTATGTCTTCGGCGTGTATGAAAGTGAGCTGCTCGGGCAGGTTGGGGTATTTATCGGTCTTTAATTGGGGAAACATTTGCTGGACGTGGGTCTCTGCGCCCTTTATGACGTTCCAGATTTTTTCGACGACTTCGCGGAGGAAGTTGAGTTTTCGCTGATCTGCTGTTATTGCCAGCTCCCAGTCCCACTGGTCCACATACGCGCTGTGGTCGTGGTCGAGGAAGTAGTCTTTGCGCACCGCCCGCATGTCAGTGAGCAGACCCTCGCCGGCGTCCATTGCGAACTGCTTTAGGGCGATGCGTTTCCACTTGGTAGCTGCTTGGACGACCTGGACGTCGATAGGGTTTTTGTCGTGGTCGTTTGAAATGTGGAACTGGATTGGGGTTCGTGAGCCGTCCCGGTCGAGCAGGTCGTTGACGCCGCTCTCGACGTCCACGATGAGAGGAACAGTGACGCGAATGAGATTGAGTTCCTTGCAGAGGTTTTGCTCGATGTAGTCTTTGAGAGCATATGTGGCGAGTTGTGTTTGCTTTGGGGACAGCAGAGAGGTATAGTCCTGTGGGAGGATTTTTTCCAGCTCGGCATAGTCGCCAATCCCTGGCCCCGCAAGGTCTGCTTTCTTGTCTGTCATAGTGTTTTTCTCCTCGGCGTGATTCGCCATTAGACAATATAGATTCAGTTGATTCAGCTATCAGGGCCAAATCTTATATAGGTTAAAGGAAAATGTCAAGATGAATCTGCTTTATGTTAATTTGGTTTGAATTGAGTGTGAGTTTCGGTGTTTTTTCTTAGCCAGGCGGTGAATCTGGCAAGACCATCTTCGATGGTTGTCGAAGGATTGTAGCCCAATTCTTTGACGGCTTTGGTTACATCGGCGTAGGTGCGTTGGACGTCGCCGGGCTGGGGGGGCAGATATTCTTTGACTGCTTTTTTTCCGAGTGCGTTTTCGATTTCGGTGATTAGGTCATTGACCGATATGGGTCTTGATTCACCGAGGTTGTAGATATTAAAGCCGGCGCACTTTTGCATTGCTGCGACTGTGCCTTCAATTATATCGTCGATGTACGTAAAATCGCGCATCATCGTGCCGTCGCCATAGACCGGTATGGGTTTGCCCTGCTCGATCAGGCGGGCAAATTTGTGAATGGCTAAATCGGGTCTCTGCCGCGGGCCGTAAACGGTGAAAAAACGCAGGCAGGTCATATCGATATTGTAAAGATGATGATATGTGTGGCAGATAAGTTCGCCGGCCTTTTTGGTTGCGGCGTAGGGCGAGATGGGGAAATCAACGTTATCGTTCTCGGAGAACGGCACTTTCTTATTATTGCCGTAAACACTTGAACTTGAGCCGAAAATGAACTTCTGGATTTTATGCTTTTTGGCTGATTCAAGCAGGACCATTGTCCCGTTCACATTCACGTCGGCGTAAAGCAGTGGCTGTGCGATTGATGGGCGGACACCTGCTCTGGCAGCCAGGTGCACGATTATATCAATGCCGTCGCCGACAGCCTTATCCGTAGCAGCGCTGTCACGAATATCCGCTTCAAGTAGTTGGAAATTCTTGTTTTTCAGACACGCATCAATATTGCGTCGTTTGATTCGAGGGTCGTAAAAATCGTCGAAATTATCAACGGCGACTACCTTGCAGCCTTGTGCAAGAAGTCGCTCGCTGAGATGTGAGCCGATGAAGCCGGCAGCTCCGGTGACGAGTGCTTTCATACGATGTCTCCTCAGGCGGAATAGATAATGACCGCTCCGACGGCTAAAGCAATTAAAGCGAGGACTCGAAGAAGCAGAGTCGGTTGTTTCTGCCACCACTCAAGGATGGATTTAAGCCTCCTGGGGCCAAGCATAAATATCAGAATTCCTGATATCAGGAGAAGAATACCGAAGGCAACTATCACCCAGGTAATATCGCATTCGCGAGCGGCGAGTAAAAAAACAATGGCCAGCACCAACCTTATTAGTCCGGCCAAATATATGCGTTTGCCTTGTTTGAAGAATTCCATCAGCCATTTCATAACATCGGGCTTTAACAAGTAAACAATCCCTACAAGGACAATAAGGATGCCCAAAACTTGAATAATAGTCTTCATAACATTTCCTCTCTATTGTCTTCCGACACTGTAATAATCAATTCCGGCCTTTTTAACTATATTGGGGTCGTAGAGGTTTCTGCCGTCGAAGATAACAGGTTTTTTGAGTTTTTTTGCAATAAGATCGAAGTCGGGGTTTCTGAATTCCTGCCAATCTGTGAAGATAACGAGGGCATCAGCATTGTCGAGAGCGTCATATCCATTGGTGAAGGGCTCGATTTTGTCGTCTAAAGCGGCGGACGCTGCGGAGGCGGCTTCGGGGTCGTAAGCGTTTATCTTCATTCCGCAATCGAGAAGTCTCTTTATGCAGTAAATTGCGGGCGATTCTCTGACATCATCGGTTTTTGCCTTGAAAGCCAGACCCCAGACAGCCAATACGGTTTTGTCTTCTCGGTCGGCAAAGTAGTCCTTAATACGTTCTGCAAATCGCTGTTGTGCATTTATGTTTGCCTGCTGGGCGGATTTGACTATCGTCATTTCAACGCCGTGTTCGGAGCCGGTATGAGTGAGTGCCCGAATGTCTTTTGGCAGGCAACTGCCGCCGAAGCCGACGCCCGGAAACAGGTATGAGCGTCCGATGCGTGAGTCGCTGCCGATGCCTTGCCTGACCAATTCGACATCGGCTCCGAGCTTTTCGCACAGCGCCGAGATTTCATTCATAAAGGAGATTCTGGTTGCGAGCATTGCGTTTGCTGCATATTTTGTCATTTCAGCGGAGATGGGGTCCATAAACAGCATGCGATTGCCCCTTCGCATAAATGGGCCGTACAACTGCTTCATTGTTTGCTTAACAGCAGGATTGGTTGTGCCGATGATTATCCTGTCCGGACTCATAAAGTCCTCAACGGCGGCACCTTCTTTGAGAAACTCAGGATTGCTGACATAGTCAAACGACACCTGCGTTTTGGATTTGATGATTTCTGTTACCTTCTTATATGTACCTATCGGCACAGTGCTTTTTGTTACAATGATTCGATAGCCGTTGAGGTTTTCGGCGATGTCGACGGCGACCGCAAGGATTGCCGATATATCGGCTGAGCCGTCCGGTGCGGAAGGAGTGCCGACGGCGAGAAAGATAATGAGCGAATTATCGACGCCGAACTTTAAATCGGTTGTAAAGTGCAGTCGGCCGAGCTTTTGGTTGTGTTTGACTATTTCGGTCAGAGACGGCTCATAAATGGGGATTACTCCTTTTTTCAAGCCCGCAATTTTCTGCTCATCTACATCGACGCATACGACATCGTTACCGGCTTCTGCCAGACACCCGGCTGTTACCAATCCCACATAACCGACCCCAACCACGCAAACCTTCATTTTGCTGTCTCCTGTTGTTCAATATATAAGTTTTACTTTTTTTAGTTCCAGCTTTTTATCGCAGAAGCAGAATGTCGCCAGGGACACACAAAATGGGAACCCCGGAAATCATGGAGGCGGCTGGCTGTGTTAGAAATTTCTGTCTTTGTATCATATTAGCCATTGTAGAATCTCTAATGGGTTTCATCAAGGACTTCTATCATGTCAGCGTCTATCTCGACACTTGTTGCTCGGCCGAGTATATCTATCTGCAAAACCAGACGCATAGCGGTTTTTGTTCTGACAACGATACCCTGCAAATCAGTTAAAGGCCCTCCTATAACGCGGCAGTGTTGGCCTGCTTTGAGGTACTTATGCGGCAGCAGAGGCGCACCGGCTCGAAGAGCTCGCTCAATTTGCGATAGTTCATCAAGCAATCTCTGCTGGTCTTTGACTTCGATCAGGTTGGCCACACGGTTTGTTCGCAAGAGTTCGATGCGCTGGTTGTCTTGGCCACAGAAGAACAAATAGCCGGTGAATAAAGGCAGGAGCGAGCGTATTGTTCTACCTCTTCGGCGGCGAACCTTCCAGTTCATAGGAAGAAAATAATTTATGTCTTTGCGAATCAAATCCTGAGCGAGGGCTTTTTCGTTTCTGCTTTTTGTATGAGCGACCCACCAGAGGCCGGTAAAATCACGGATGGATTTTTCTTCAGGCCAGGTAATCGGCGGATTTTCGTTTGACTTCAGCAATTCTGATCTCCTAATCCGGCGTATCGTATTGCGGAGACAAAGGATACAAGAGTACCCGGGTACTTTCTCCCTGCGTAATTATGCCTGATGCACTCATAGTAATCTGACACTTGACTTTGGCCGACATATTTAACTCAGAGTAGTCAGTTTAGATATAAATGCCCAAAATGTCAAAACATTTGACTATATAGAATTGACTGTTTATTATTTATTCGTAAAGCGTTGACCGCGAATGACGAAATACGAAGGCCCAGATACGGGATACGATAAAATGGCTAAAACTCAACGTGGTGGGAGGGGGGCCATTTTGCAGGTTTGCAGAGGCAAGAAGGTGCGTTTGGGGTCGCTGCAAAATAAGGCTCGAAAGAGGAAGGCGGCAAAGAGTGTGGGGATTTTGTTTACCTGCATTGGCAGACGGGTCTCACTGCTCGATAGTTTTCGCCGAGCAGCAAGAGAGCTGAAAATAAACGCTTCGTTTTTTGGGACAGATACCACTGAGCTGAGTTCTGCCCTGCAATTGTGTGACAAAGGCTTTTTGGTCAAGCCGGTGACACATCCTGACTATATCAACCAACTGCTGGCGATTGTGGAAACCAACAAGGTAAAACTTCTCGTGCCTACGGTTGATTTGGACTTGAGACTTCTGGCCCGGACCAAGCCCAGATTTGCGGCGATGGGCTGTTGCGTGCTTATCTCAACGCCGGAAGTAGTGGATATATGCCAGGACAAGAGGAAAACATATCGCTTCTTACTCAGGAACGGCTTTGATACCCCGGTTACTATGAGTGCTCGAACGGCGCTTTCAAAAAAGAGACTTAACTGGCCTTGTTTTCTGAAGCCTTGGGACGGCTATGCGAGCAGAGGTAATGCTGTCGTGAACAATCGCAGAGAGCTTTCGTTCTTTGCCAAGAGGATACCGAACGCCATCTGCCAGGAGTTTATCAAGGGTACTGAGCATACGTGCGATGTGTATGTTGACTTTAATATGAAAGTGCGCTGTGTTGTACCGAGGAAGCGCATCGAGGTAAGAGCCGGCGAGGTGAGCAAGGGACAGGTTGTAAAGCACCCGCTGGTTTGCGGTGAAGCCGCAAGACTGGTTGAAAAACTCGGGGCGGGACCCGGCGTTATTACTTTGCAATTGCTCTTAATGAGCGATAACAAGGTAAAATTCATCGAGATAAATCCACGATTCGGAGGTGGTGCGCCGCTTTCGATAAAAGCAGGTGCAAACTTTCCGAAGTGGATATTGCAGGAACTGCTGGCTTCAAAAACAAATATCCGTTTCGATGGCTTCAAAGACAATTTAATTATGCTTCGTTATGACGGCGAGGTCTGGCTGGAAAATCCTGATACTACAAGAGCCGGCATAGGCATATGATATTTGATGCTATACGCGAAATATTTGATAGAATAATTGGACCGAACAGACCGGTTACATGGGTATTTCGGTTTTGGTCTGTGTTGGCGGGCTCTTTTGTTGGTTCGCTGGGCGCTACATGGCTGTGCAAAAAGGTCGCCTTAAAATTTGGAATTGTTGACAGGCCCGATAACCTGGTCAAGACACATAAGGAGCCCATAGCGTATCTCGGGGGCGTCGGTATGCTCATCGGCTTGACGGTCGGTGTATTGGCGGGTATCGGCTGTTTGAGAAATGAAGAACTTTTCAGCCCAATGTTAGGGTGGCTGATGGCAATACTGACAGGAGGCGCGATAGCATGCTTTATCGGCCTTGCCGACGATATATTCGACATAAAACCGGTACACAAAATCCTGGGACAGGCTGTTGCGGCGGTCATGCTCCTGGTGGCCGGTATCCTACCTAACCTTCATAGGGTGACTGGGCCATTAAATTTGCCGATGCCCCACAGTCTTGAGTTGATTCTGGAGGTTTTGATTGTAATATTTTTTGTGCTGGGAGCAACAAATTCGTTGAATCTGCTTGACGGACTCGACGGACTTTGTGCGGGGGTGACAGCAATTATTACGGTTGCCATGCTGCTTGTATCGATTCACTTAGCCACCTGGGGGGCCAGTGAGGTCGGCGACCCGGTGCGAATTATAATTTGTCTTGGGCTTGTAGGAGTAGTATGCGGTTTTTTGCCTTTCAATCGGCACCCTGCGAAGATATTTATGGGCGATGCGGGGAGCATGCTGCTGGGATTTATGATAGCTGCACTGATGATTCTGTTTGCCGAGCAGATTCCGCGATGGTGGATGGCCTCAATCGTTGTCTTCGGCCTGCCCATTCTCGATACTGCTGTTGCACTGGTGCGGAGACTTTTTAATCACAGACCCTTGTTTGTTTCCGATCGCGGGCATATTTACGACCAGATGATAGATAGAGGGATACCGCTGAGAAAGACCGTTGGTATTTGTTATGCACTCGCGGGTGTTTACGCGATAATTGGCGTGGTGATGAGCCAGATAAGAACAAGATACGCGGCGATTGTGTACGTTTTTGTTTTCGCGCTATCGGGTCTTGTTGTGTGGAAGAAAGGTTACCTAAAAATGGAGGGTCTCAGAGGAGCGGCTCCCAAGCAAGATTGACAAATTCTATCTCAACTGAGTTGCTGTTTTTCAGCGCATTGCAAGCTCCTGCTGCCTTGCGGACAAAATTTGCCCATCTAAATTGATACTCGTTCAAGGCGCCCAGCTTGTAATATCCGGGTACCAAAGAGGCCCGGATATGGATGTGTCTGGGTTCGGCTGTGCTGCCACTGCTCAGTTGGCCGTACGCCTCACGTAACCGGGCGTTTCTCAGCCAGGCAAAACAGATTTGTCGATTCAAAAAACTTTTTATCGAGTGCGTAGATTTTTCGAATAAACGGTTGCAGAGGTTTGAACTTGCGCAGGATCAGAATATTGATAAAAATGATTACTCGACCAAAGAAACCGGTGCCGTCGAAGTCAATCACGGTAAGACCGGCTTGCGCCAACATTTTTCTCAGCTTGCCTCTGCTGAAGTGCTCGTGCCAGTGTTTTTTTGCCGACCAATCGCGCGATATTTTTGCCTTTCAGACTACTCAGAAAGGCTCCCTCATAACAGCCAAAGTCCAGATGGGCAGCTGTCCCTTCCGGTATATTCTCCCACGCGAAACCGTACCTGTCATATCCATGCGGATTGTCTGGACTTATTGTAGTGTGCATGCCAACCTTCTATTCTGTTTCTCTCTTAGCCGGATGCGGGCTAACATCTGCCCATTTTCGAATAAATTGCAAAATGGAGCGCTTGCGTTATTGTCAGATTAACGGATCTGCTCAACGTGCTCCAGCCACATATCGACCAACTGTAATTCTTCGCGACTGATCAGAGACATACCGACCAATTTTTCATAAGAGACTCTTATGTTCTCGCCGATTTTTTCAGGCCCTGGTCCTAACGGCAAGGTTTCTAAAGCCTCGCAGATTTCGCTGTTGTGGAGATAGCCGGGTATTTCATCGTTGAAATCGCGCAGCAGATTATGCTCGTTGCGTTCCTGCCTGACGGTGGGTGGATTGAATAAAATTGCCCAGCCGTTAAGCCGGGCTATTCTCTGGGCGATGAAGCTGCGCAAGATATCTGTCATTCGAAACGAACAGTGTGACGGTAAATAAAGTAGTTCAAATGCGTCGTGCCACCAGGTGGTGTTTTGACTGTTGAAGGGACACCAGCAGCCTTGAGTCAGGGCGACTCTGCGGTCTTTTCTGAAGGTTTGAGGGAGCGGTAAAGTGAGACGGTATATTGCGTCTACGTCGGGATTATCGTCTACCAGGCTTTGCTGGATCGGACAATCGATATCCTTTAGGTTAAGTGACTCATACTGAGGTACCTGCTCCTGGACTTGTTCGAGAGGAAAGCCGCGGGGCCAAATATTCCGGTCGGTAAAATAGCGATAAACGTTTACCCAACCGGCGTTTTCAACCACGGGAACTTTCCGGATTCGCTGCGGCTGGGCCCAAAAACGTTGGTAAGGTATGTTGTCATCGTCGGTTTCAATGATAATTGACGCACCATTGAGTATTGCGAGAAGGTAGCCGATGTTCTTGCGGGCGTAGTGTCTCGTCGGACAACCTCGCGCAAACTTCAGGTTTGTTTGTCTTTGTCTTTCCAGGCTGTAAAAATCGCAGCCGTCGATGTGAAATTCGGAAGGGCTGGCCTCGTCACCTATGACTATGAAATGATACTGTCTTTCTGTGCAGCCTTGAGTTAATTTGCGAAGGACCTTGTTAGGCCCCGCAATAGAAGTTACAACCACAGAAATTTTGTCTTTCATAGAGCTATATATTACCCGGTCAGGGACTACAATCTACCTGCAAGCCGCTTTCGAAACAGGCGAAACAAGTTAACCAAAGCATCCATAATAATTGTCGTGTCTACATTTTGGCTGGGCGCACGATAATGTATCGGCACCTCCATTATTCGCAAGTTTCTACAGTATACTTTTATTTCCGTCTGAAAGAAATGGCCGCGAGAGCGAATTCCCTTCTCCAGAACTCTTTTCAGAGCAGCGTTTGTGAACAGTTCGAAACCGCTGGTCATATCTGTAAGTTTTGTCCCCATTAGAATATTGGTAATGATGCTACCCCAACGGCTGATTAGATGCCGGCTGAGTGGGGCTTCCGTGAATTTGCCGCCTTTGCAGAAACGACTGCCAAAGATACAGTCATACCCTTGACTCATTTTATCGAAGAACCGGGGAATTTCGGACGGCTGATGACTAAAGCCTGCATCGATTTCCAGTATCCAGTGACAGCCTGCATTCAGAGCCTCCAGGTATCCGCGTATATATCCATCCACGACACATTTATTTTCAGGAGCCCAGATTACTTGCAGTTGAGGCAGTTTATTTTGTGATTGCCTGAGTAAATCGAAGGTGCCATCTGTGCAGGCATTGTCAAAGACAGCAAAAAACTTTACGGAGCTAAAATCCTTGCACTGTTCCAGTACGGAGTTCACGAATACCACGGCGGTTGAGCGTTCATTGGCCATTGGACATACAATTCCCAGGCAAAGACCATGAGGCTGCCGGTCTGTCTTGTCGTTTTCTGAATCACTTTTGTTGCTCATTTGTACCTGGCTTGAGAAAAAGCGTCAAATGTTGTTTTGTTAAAACAATCCCAATGATAATATGAAATTGCCGCCTGTATTTGGCCGGTTAATTAAATGGTTACTGTTAGGTATTGCGTATCTTCGGCAAACCAGATTGCTCCTTCATAAGCAGCGGGTAAAAGTAAGCAGTCGCCCGCAGTGAAATCAACCGAAGTTCCGTTTGTTCCGAGGATTGTCCCAAAGCCTGTAAGGACAATCAGCGTTTTCATTTTGCCCGGCGAAAGGAGCAGCTCGCAGCCTTTTGCCTGATGGCCTTTATCAATCCTGAAGTATTCGCAATCAATCAGCCGACCCATTGTTGTCACCGCCAGGTTATTGCCGGCTGCGTCGAAGTCAATGCTCTCCATCGCCTCTTCGATGTGCAATGGCCTGGGTTTGCCCGTATCGTCGAGTCTGTTCCAGTCGAAAACCCGATAAGTGGTGTCGGAGGGCGTTTGAATCTCGGCTATTAACAGACCTGCCCCGATGCTGTGGGCGGTGCCGGCTGGGAGGAAGTGGCACTGGCCGGCCTCAACGGGCACTTTTTCCAATAGTTCTGCAACACTGCCTTTTTTTATAGCTTCAGCAAACTCGTCTTTGCTTACACCTTTTTTAAGCCCTTTATAAATTACCGCACCACGCGCGGCAGATATGATATACCAGCACTCGGTTTTTGGCTGGCCTTTGCCCATTCGCCGGCAGGTCTGTTCGTCGGGATGGACCTGGACGCTGAGGAGGTCCTGGGCGTCGAGGATTTTGATCAGGAGGGGAAAGGGGCCGGAGAAGTTTTCATCGGCGGTTATTTCCTGCGGGTGTTTGGTGATTGCAGAGTTAAGGGTTTGGCCTGCCAATTCACCGTTCGCGATTATGGATTTATCCTCCGGCAAGTCAGCCAGTTCCCAGCTTTCACCGATTTTCTCACCTTCGGGTATATCTTTACCGAAGACCTCCCGCAGCTTCCGCCCACCCCATATTCGCCGCTTGTAAATCGGCTCAAACTTTAACGGATACAACTGCATGCTCGATATTCTAACGCTGGCGGTCCTTGTTGTCCATAATTCAAGCCTCGTATTTAAACATCCTTATAACGCGTTTCCGCTTTCAGGCACATGCCGGACACAGACCTTTAAGCCAAACCTGCTGGCGATGAGTAACAAAGCCTTTCTTCAAACCCTTAACAATAGGAACGGACACTCCGACCAGACAGTGTGTCAGTCCGCATTTTTCGCAGGTGAAGTGAGGATGACATTGAACGGCACCACAGCGGTTCGCAAGCTCGAAATGCCAGGTTCTTTCGTGGGTAAAAGCCTTATGCACCAGGCCGGCCCTGCAGAAACTCTCGAGGGCACGGTAAATGGTGACTTTATTGAAGTGATTTTTGCCCAGCCGCCGTGCAATCTGGTCTTGCCTCAGTGGTTTGTCGGCTGTTGCCAGCACTTTCAGTATAGCTATTCTGCATTTGGTGCGGTAAAGTTTTACCGATTCCAATATCCCGCGGCTCTCTAAATCCAAGTTTGACTTCATAATTGCACCTCGAAGCTAATCGTGAAGGTGCGACTGAGCGGCTGATGAGTTGGCAAACAACAAGGGGAAAATGATATCGCTGATGCAACAAGGCAGCCAAACTGCTAAAAACAAAAACACAAAACTGCCTATAATTTTCCCCGTTGATATGTGACCGGCCATTGCCATAATCATATGAAGCGAAGAAGCCCAGGTACTGAGCAAGACATGGCCGGCGTGGGGGAATTTTGTCCTGGGCCAGAAGTAGGCAATCAAAACTCCTAAAACGGCAGCAGGATTGACGATGTACCAGCCCTCAATGAAACCTATGTGAGAATGAGCGTGCATGCCCAGCAGGACCTCACCAACATATGGAATCAACGAATCACTGACAGTAGCGATGCCAACCGAGCCGACATAGCCGATTACTAAAACTGCAAAGAAATTGGTTTTCCTGGTGTGCAGCTTGAACATTGAAGCGGTTACTATTGCGCTTAATATCACGTGTGTGGGGTGGAATACATAGAACAGTCTGCGAATGGTTTCATGCTCAAGATTTTTGAATAACAGCATCAGAAGGATGCCGGTCAGGGCTCCGAACAAGGTAAATGGCGCGTGGGCCTGGAGCTGCCTCACAATATTTGTAAGTTTGTTTCGCATAAGTATCAGCTGCCGCAAGATTATCAATCAATAAAACGGGTTTCTTACTTGCCAGACTATTTTGCATTATATACGTTGAAATTGCAACTAAGTTGCAAATATTTTTTGTAATTTTTTTATAGAGCGGATTACGCTCCGGTCGGCAGATGTCAGGCCGGTCAGCGTGCCGGCGGGCCAAAAAGCCATTGCAGATTCTCCCTCACGCGGGTAAATTAGTGCTCCTGCGTTTTGAAAGAATGCTTCAAGAAGATTTGACTGCGGCAGCTTATGGAAGGAACGAGCAAAAACCAAAATGAAGATTATTGAGACAATATCATATCTTGATAAACCACCGAAAGGCTGCGTGTTGACTATCGGCAACTTCGACGGCGTGCATATCGGCCACCAGGAGATTTTAGCCGCTGCCAAAAAGACAGCAGTCAAAAAGCAGACACAACTACTGGCGATGACTTTTGAGCCGCATCCTGTTGCCATTCTACATCCGGAGAAAAGTCCGGGCGTTTTAACGCCTCTGAAATTGAAAAAGCGGCTTCTCGCTGAATTCGGCGTCGATTGCGTTTTGGTCATAGAAAGCACTCGCGAGCTTCTGAGCCTTTCGCCGGAGGATTTTGTGGGGCGATTTGTGGTGAAAGGAATTCGGCCCGGCGTGGTGATCGAGGGTGAGGATTTTAACTTCGGATATCAGCGAAGCGGCAATATAGAGAGACTGCAAAAGTTGGGGGCTGAGAAGGGCTTTGAAGTCTGCGTAATTGAAGCGAAGAAGATTGAACTGTCAAGCGGCGAAACAGTCAGAGTCTCAAGCACGGTCATTCGCAATTTGCTCGAAAGTGGCAGTGTGGCGGATGCGGCCATTGCACTGAGCAGACCATATCGGCTGATTGGTCAGGTCGTGCCGGGGCACGGCAAAGGGAAGCAGCTTGGCTTTCCGACGGCGAATTTGGAACCGCTACAACAGATTATCCCCGCTGAAGCTGTTTATGCCGGCTTCGCCGAGATTGGTGACACTTGCGAGCAGGTCTGCCAATGGAGGCAGAAGCTGCCGGCCGCACTTAGTATCGGCAGGGCGCAGACTCTCGGCAGCGACCGTCCACAACAGATTGAGGCACATTTACTTGTTGAGAACGTGGACGATTTAGTGGGCAAATGGCTTGCCATGGACTTTATAAAGCACCTCCGCAGCCAGACCAAATTCGAAACCCAAAAACAACTCGCTGAACAAATCGCAAAAGACTGCAAAAACGCAAAAGAAATCTTAGCCACAGAGAGCACAGAGGAGAATTAAAGAGAGGTTAACTTGAATGTTTTTCCAGTTATATCAAGGATAGTAGGTGGTTTGCTATTACTGGCTTGGCTGATTTTTCTTCCAGTCGGGAGGTATTATTTTCACCGACTGCGGGGCTTAATGTATGCAACTGTGTTCCAATGGCATATCCTTCCATTTATCGTTGGAACGGGATTAATTATATCAGGAAGGTTATGGGTGATATTGGTATTGCCAGTGGCTTGGATACTTTCTATATTTTTCCCTAATTTCTTTGTGTTTATATTTCCACTTGTTACTGGGTGGGTTCATGGTGGTCTAATATATTCTTGTTTTTATTCCGACTACGGATTATGGTATTATGTCAGTTCGGGTTTGGGTGTGGTCTTTATGTTTTTATTATGCACAGTAGTTGCGGCGATTGTATGTGGCCACTAACAGTGACTATGCGATCAATGAGTCACTGGATTTTTCTATGAACGTCAAGGTCAAAAGTTGCAATAAAATTATATGGTAAACAAAAACGATTTTCAAAAAGCAGTTGAGTTAATCAATAAATCGAGCAGTATTCTGATAACGACCCATACTCGCCCGGATGGCGATGCGTGCGCGTCAATTGTCGCGATGTGTGATGTATTGGGCGCTCTTGGCAAAAAGGTGAGGCCGATATTCTTATCAGAAGTTCCCGAATGGTACGAATTTCTTTTTTCCGAAAAAGTCCCAATCCTGGGCAAAGACGTTACTCTGGAGGAGCTAAAACAGGGGCAGTTCGCTGAGCCTGATTTGGTTATGATTATCGATACCAACAGCTACAGTCAACTGCCGGGATTTGACGAGTATTTAAAGCAGGTCGAAACGCCGGTCCTGATAATCGACCACCACGTAACTGCGGATGGCCTCGGAGATGTCGAGCTCGTTGATACCACCGCGGCGGCTGCAGGTTTGATTGTTTTTGATTTGCTAAGATATGCCAACTGGCAAATAACCGAAAAAATCGCCCGCGGCCTCTTTGTCGCCGTAGCGACCGATACCGGCTGGTTCCAGTTCAGCAACACAGACAGCCGAGTTTATCGCGACTGTGCCGAATTGATTGAAGCCGGCGCAAATCCTACAGAAGTTCATCACGATTTATATCAAAATTTTTCATACCAGCGCTTCAAACTGATGGTTGCGATGCTGAACACGCTGGAACTGGATTTTGACGGCCGATACGCGGCGCAACATCTATTACAGGAGGATTTCGAGCGGACCGGTGCTGCGTACACGGATACTGAAAATTTGATCGACGAGTGCCGACGGATAGGTACTGTTGAGGCCGCCGCTTTGTTCGTGGAATTGAAAGACGGTCGGGTTAGGTGCTCTTTGCGAAGCAGAGGCGGGGTCGATGTTCGGGAAATAGCCCAGAAGTTCGGCGGAGGAGGGCATAAGATGGCCGCGGGATGCCACCTGCCTGGTCCTTTAGACAACGCGAAACGACTTATTTTCGAGCAGGTGTCGGAACAATTTTCTGAAATATGACGTTAATTGCTGATATTTATTTGGGCCGAACGTAGTAAGGACGTTCTCCGTTTTCGTCAGGGGTGAAGGCTTCTTCCAAAATGGCGCGTCCGTCGGTGCTGTCGGCGGGCACCCACTGCTCGTCTTCGAGCCTGCGAATTAGTTTTCCGTGCCCCCATCGCCCAGCCCCGCCAGCCTTAGTATCAGTGGAGCCGGGACTGGCATTTTCGACATCGGGATTGGCGGTTTCCAGAAAGGCAATGAAACGCTTGGATTCGTTTGCCTTGGATGCATAAGTGAGGACATACGCTCTGACACCGGCCGGCTGGCCGTTGGGCAGCGGACCGGAAGGGGCTTCGATGGGCGGAATCAGGTTCTTGTCTGCGATGAAAAGTTTGTCGGTATTAAGGTCGTAAAACCATTGCTTGTCAGTGTGTTGGACTGTTTTGGTTTTCGGAGGTACTAAAAGCGTTATGATGGCCACAAGCAGTAAGAGCACCGAGACAGAGGCTATTGCGATGATTAGCTTTGGCCTGTTGTTAATCCATTTCCTTGTGGGCAATCGTTGCCATTTGTCCTGCAGTCGTTCCCACTTCTGGCGAAGTTCATAGTGGAGCCAGTCAGGCAGCCTGAGAGCCATTTCGTTGTCCTCCAAAGAATACCATAGGCGGAGAAGACCACTCCCAAGAGAGATTGTAGGCCGGGCACTATTGTCCGAGGCCCCTAAGCGACTCGACCATACGGAGCAGGTCGGGGTTGTCCGGCGATGCCTCAGCGGGGCTTATGTCCCACTTGGCAAGCCTGACTGTCCGGGGGTCCTTGTATCTCCAGTGTTCGCAATGGCCATCCGCAAAGGACAAGTTGCAGCCATCACTGTGCCTTGCCGTTATGTTTCGATACGGTGCACTGAACCACTCCGGGGGTTCTGCTATTATGTCGGCCACCTGACAGAATGAGCCGTCCATCCAGCTCTCAAGGCTGTCCGCGTCGACAAAAACCATTTTATCCGCGGGTCTGGAAATACTACCTAAAGTGGTGAAGGGATTTATGTTGTCGTGTTCGCAATTACAGGTTTTGCCGTTCATAGTCCGGGATAAGCAATAACTGCGCAGCAGATTACTTCTGTGAGTCTTGCAGTTGTATGTGTCCAAAAGCGGGACATAAGTCCAGAGGGCTCCTTCCTCGATAGCCTGTTCGGTGCCGCCTGTATTGTTGCCTGGTATTATTGGTCCGTCGGCAACCCAATTGTTGCCTGGGTTGTTCCATTCGGTGTCGGCTGAGCAGAGTCTGCCATCGTAATCGCCGGCATACATATACCACGCCCAGGTGAGGTTCTTGAGATTTGCACCACAGTGCATGCGTTTTGCCTGCTCTCGAGCGCTCGACAAGCCCGGAAGAAGAATAGACATTAGCAGGGAAATAATAGACATCACCACCAGCAGCTCGATGAGCGTAAAACCGCTCGGCTGAATCTTACGAGTGTTACAATCTGCGTTTCGGTGCTGTTCGGACATCTGTCTATCCTCGTCGCAACCAGAAGAATGAGACTGACAGCCACGTACTAAAATATATTGTAACCTAATCCTGCTTCGGGAGCAAGAGCCCAGGTTAATTTCAAAATTTTTGTTATTGGGTGTTTTTTGGCAGAGAATAGCACAGCAGATGGCCAGTTGTGCAGCAGGGCGGCCCACCGGCGCCAAACTTATAAAGTATTACTCACAGGTTTTGAGCCAGTGAAACGCTATGGCCTTCAAGTCCGCCATATCAACAATGCCATTGGCGGTAATATCGCCGTCAAGATTGGGCCCCTGGTTTGACCAGTTGGCTGCCCAAAGTGCGTAGTCTTTGAAATTGATTTTTCCGTCACTATTTATATCTGCCTCGGAGCACTGGTGGCAGGGCGTAAGCCACTGTTCGCAAAGGGCACCCAAATCCTGCTCATCGATTCTGTTATCGTCAACCAAATCCGCCTCCAGCGGATTTTCGTCCTTGAGCCATTCTTGTGTCAGGACACAATAGTCACGAAGATTGACAAATCCGTCGCCGCTGAAATCTGCACAGCATATTTTCGGCCCAAACTCAGCGAAAATACCATAGCCCGAGCCGTCCTGAGAGTAACTTTCCCAGACGGTAACGAATCTGCCGGTGTTGCTCATTGCCGCCGCAGGATACCTTTGGTCTTCCGCGACATAAGTATTTATCCGGAACTGGTCGCCCATTAGTATAGGGTCTCCTATGTGCTCGCCCTGGCTTGGAAAACGCTGGCCAAATATGTCTTTATTTGCGTTTTCTGAGCCTGTATCGCTTTGCCATACCACTACAAAGTCCCCCTCGCCGCTCATGGCTACGTCCGGATTGCTTTGCGCGCCGCTCTTATAGCTATTGACGGCGAACTGTTGGTGATGCGGTGCCCCGCTCCAGTGGAATCTTTTCAGGTAAACATCGTCCTCGAGGTATGTCACCGGATGCCCATCCCAGGCTATCACATAATTTCCCAGAGAATCCATTGCGATGGCCGGGTGAGTCAGCGAGCTGAAGTTCAGTCCGTCATTCACTTCGAAGCTAAAGTACGGCGCGGTCCCGTCTGCTTCGAAGTGCCGCCGCCATACAGACTTCGTAGTCGTGTCTTTGACCCACACTGCAATAAATTTGCCGCTGCTGTACATCACGACGTCGGGATAACGGCAGACGGGGGGCTGATCGCTTACAACAAATTCAACTCCGTTGGCTGTACCGCTGCTGTTATAGATGCGTCCGCATATAGCCTTTAGGCCCTCTGTGGGAACATCTTCGCTCTCCCAGACGACAACAAAGTTGCCGTCATTGTTCATAGCCACGCTTGGGCAGAGTTGTCTGCTGTTTGTGTTGGTATTTACACGGAACTCATCGCCGAGAGGTTGGCCGTTTGCATCGAACCTCCGGGCAAAAATATCCTCGTTGCTGTCTGCGACTGACTGCGGTCCGTGCCAGACGATAACGAAATTGCCCACAGCATCTACTGCGACCGATGGTTCTGTTTGGTTGCCCTGGGTTGCGGTATTAACTTGAAACTCCTCGCCCACCGGGTTGCCGCCCGTGTCAAAACGCTGCCCGAAAACACCGCCTGAGTGGCCATCTTGACGATAACTGCTCCAGACTACCAGAAAATTGCCCTCTGCATCCATTGCAATGTCAGCATCCGTCTGGTCGTAGGTGGTGCGTGTATTGACCTGAAACTCGGCGTCAGAATCTGAGGCGAAAGCTGAAATAATAACGAAATAAGAAAGAAACGCCTGTTTCATTGAATCTCATCCTCCGGAGCACTATAGCACTTGCATTTTGGATGCGTAGAAGCCTTTCTGCATAAATTTGCGATGTTGATTATAGTGGGTCTGGTCCGGCTATCCAGGGTAAAATCCGGAATAGCTGATTTTTAGGCTGGTTTTCGAACAATTTCTTGAAATTGGCAGTAGATAAAAAACAGGGGGCAGAAATAAAAAAAAATTATTAAAAAAACCTTGACTATGTGTCGATATTGTAATAGAATTTATTATAGGTCGCGGGTAAGGTGTTAAACAGCGCGCAAGAAAGGAATTAGGATAGGGTTTTGGAAGAAATCTTGCTAAGGTGTGGTTTTTGGCTTTAAACTGTTAGTAGATAAGCGTTAATGTCTGCAGGATACCGCTGGCAGTTTTAAGCAGCGGTTTTTTTGTTGCTCTTTGTTAAGTATATAGTTATAACCGACGTCATAAGCGCCGACGGGCTCGTAGCTCAGCAGGTTAGAGCGCACGCCTGATAAGCGTGAGGTCGGTAGTTCGAGTCTACCCGGGCCCATTGGGATTTTCGATTTACAATTGACCATTTACTATTTAGCAATCGTCAATAGTAAATAGAAAATAGTAAATTATTTGTGGGCTCGGGGACGTAGCTCAACTGGGAGAGCGCCGGCTTTGCAAGCCGGAGGTTGGCGGTTCGAGCCCGCTCGTCTCCAATTTAGTTTTGCGTTTGTAGTTATGAGTTCATCGACTACGAACAATGAACTACGAAGTGAATTGTTCTTTGACAAGTTAATATGCGGATGCGTGGGAAGGTTTTTCGCTTCAAAGCGAAAACCTTTAGATATGAGCGTTTATTTTGGCGAAGACCCAATCAAAGATTGATATGGTCAAGTTACTAAGGGTGTATGGGGGATGTCTAGGCGTCGAGAGGCGATGAAGGACGTGGCAGGCTGCGATAAGCCCGGGGCAGGTGCCGAGCAACCGCTAATCC
>Ga0114930_10000286_pt1 | contig 55251 bp, 47 predicted proteins | sample AnhtaG_FD_87300 | JGI IMG/M metagenome (GOLD analysis project Ga0114930, IMG submission 87300) | Deep subsurface microbial communities from Anholt, Denmark to uncover new lineages of life (NeLLi) - Anholt_01485 metaG | ecosystem: Environmental > Aquatic > Marine > Oceanic > Sediment | place...
AGTGTTTGGGGCATCGCTTGAGTGTCGGCATTCAAAATCTCTCCCATGCCCTTGGAATGCCGGGATACGCCGTCCCTGACCTCAAAGGTCAGGTTCAGGCCTTTGCCTTCGTACTCCAATTTTTCCACGACCCGGAGGCTCTGTTTGTAATGGCTGAATCCTCCTTCGAGAAGATCATCCAATGCCTTTTCGCCGGCGTGCCCGAAGGGAGTGTGCCCGATGTCATGCCCCAGGGCTATGGCTTCGGTCAAGTCCTCATTGAGCCGCAACGCTTTAGCGATGGTGCGGGCAATTTGGGAAACCTCCAGCGTATGGGTCAACCGCGTTCGGTAGTGGTCGCCATAAGGCGAGAGAAACACCTGGGTTTTATGCTTGAGCCGCCGGAAGGACTTGCAGTGGATGATCCGGTCCCTGTCGCGCTGGAAGGCTGTCCGGAAATGATGGGGCTCCTCACGCCGCGTTCTCCCTCTTGTCTCTGTGCTTAAACAGGCTTTTTCCGAGAGATTGTCCTTCTCTATCTTTTCCAGTTTTTCTCTGATATTTTTCATTTTTTTTCTCTATATAGCCATTTTATTCGATCAGCAAAAACGCATAACGGTTCATTTTCTGAGAATACTCGGATAACACCTGAATCGGACACCCTGCCTTTTTCACCGTGGAATAAACATCTATGCCCAGTGCTTCTGGGGTCGGTCGGGACATTTTGGGTTCCACACAGGCTTCCTTCCTCTCCTGGCATGTTTTACATATGTTGCAGCTATCCATGAATAAAAGGAAAGCTTTCTCGAAACCCGAACAGAATATCTCCTTTTCCAACTCCAAAAGCCTGAGATTGATCTTTCGTGTCCAGGCGAAACGATCCTCGGGTTTTTCCAGTTCCTTTTCAAAATGGATAATGACAGCCGATCTGTACTCTTGGAAAAAACGCTCACATTCCGAGATAGTGGGCACATTCGGAGGACAAGTGGCTGTTTGGCCATATTCGTTACACCCATACATACACTTCATCCTCACCCACTGGGAAACTACAATCTCGGCTGGATCTATCCATTGGTAATCGTCATATCCCTGTTTTTGGATAATCGCATCGACCTTGTCACGCGTGTCCATTTATTCTTCTCCATACTGTTTCCGGATTTTGAGCCGGTTATTGATGTATTTCCGCAAAAACTTCACCGCCACATCCGAGCGCTTGAATGTGGGAACGCCCGCCTGCTCCAGACAATCCACCATCGGCGCAAAGATATCTCCGGCATCGATGTTGACCACAAAAGGCTTGTCTGTCTTGTGAAAAACGTCGATCAACCTCATGGCAATGCTCTGCGGGTGATACACGTTTTCTCCGTGAAATCGGTTGGGCACAAGGGTCTGCATGGACGGCGTCATCGGAACAGGGGACACGATCGCACAATCCACATTTTCATCCTTCAACATGGCCGTGACACACTCGGCAAAAACAGCATCATCTGCCACAGGGGTTGTATCCAGAGGATTTTTGACATCCTGGAGACGATGGATCCCCAATTTCTCCATCAACACAGCCATCTTGATTTTGGTTTTCTTGGAGAGAGTGGCCAAAACGAACTCCTGATCGTTCGTCAGATTGTCTGCCATCGTGACACACTCAAAACCGGCATTGCTTATCAGAGCGATCCGGTTGCCTCGGATGATCTTATCCGCCAAAAAGGATAGATTTTTCACATAGTTTTCAAAATCGAAGAGGCTATCGGCAACGATCACTCCGGCCTCTTCACAGATGGCTTTGGCCACGCTGTAATCCCCTGCCACAGAGGCTGTATGACTGGCAGTAGCTTGACGGCCTTCGGGAGTTCTTCCAGCCTTGTACAGCACAATGATCTTCCCTTCCTGCCTGACGATCTGGCAAGCGGCCTCGGCAAAAGCCAGGCCATCGGCAGGCAGAAATCCTTCCACATACACACCAAAGACCTTGGCTTCCTCATCATCCTTGAAATAATTGAGGTAGTCCGATACGGTCAGGTCGATCTGGTTACCGATGGAAACAGCATACAGCGGTTCGATGTTGGGGAGCTTGCTCATCCGGGATATCATGAAAGCCCCGCTCTGACTGATATAAACAAGGTTCGTTTTTCGACCGGATATCCGGGGAAGCTTGTAATCGGGAACAAAAGTGGTGTCGTATTTTCCGGGGTTGGAGAAAATGCCTAAACAGTTACCCCCGTTCACGACGGGTGTCAGCTTGTGTTCCTCGATGCCATTGTGCAGCAGCTCCTTGATCTTATCCTCCAGAGCCTGTGTTCCCTTCTTCTCGCCCAATCCACCAGCGATGATGATCGCTGACCGAGCCTTTCCGTGTTCAACCAGTTCTTTGATGACGTCATAATTCTGTTCGGCAGCCACAGTGATCACGAAAAGATCCACAGTCCTCGGAAGATCTTGGATTCGGGGAACACAAACACAACCCTCGATCTCATCCATTCCTGGCTTGACCACATAAACGTTCCAATTGGGGAATCCCTGTTTGAGAATATTGTTCAAAATGATATGCCCGACATTCATTTTTTCCGACACTCCGATGATCCCGATCGTACGGGGTTTTACCAGATATCGTATGTTCTCGTATCGTTTGTTCCGAGATTCCACATGTTTTTTGGAAAACCGGCACATCCCATCCAGGGCAATCACTTTTTTATTCTGCGCCACAAAAGGATTGACCTCGGCCTCTTCGATGACATAGGGGTGATCGAACTTGTACGGAGAAAAATAAGCCCCAAGCTGGAGAAATCGAAAATATGTCTCGACCAACTCGTCCTTGGTGATCAACGCATCCTTTCCCCTCACTTTGCCCACAAGTTTGTCGTATATGGCAAGAGGTTCGAGAATCCGCGAAATATCTTTTTTGAAAAGAATATGAGGGGAACCGATGGAGACAGCCCTTCCCTCCTTGATTCTCTCGCTCAAATACTCGATTTCTACTCCTCCCACCCCAATCGTGGCGATCGGGCCAAATTCCCGGGAATGACGAAGCCCCATCAAGAGCTCGGTCCCGAATCCTGTTTTATCGTATTCGATCATCTCGCAGACCAGAAATCCCCTGATCTCTTGTTCAATTTGTTTGAGAGTCCACCTTTTCCCTTTTTTAGCCTCGGGAAATTTTTTCACCCAATCCTGAAATCTTTTGGGGATAGTCTCCAACATGGTCTTGCAGGTTCTGTTTACTTTCGCCGCATTCCTTTCCGTAAACTGAATCCCTCCGACATCTGTTTTGTGGACGATGAACGGATTGACGACCTTGACAACAAGGGCGGACTTTCTGAATGGGGCAAGGTCCTCCTGTTTGACCCTTTGCCCTTTTTTTACGAAGAGACACTTGGGTGTTTTGATTCCGACCTGTTTGAGTATATGGTAGACCTCATGCTCGAGGAGGAAATTGCGTCCCTCATTCTCGGCTGACCGGAAAACGTCGTTGATCTTTTCAAAATTTATTCGCATTGCCATATCCTTAGCCCTTGTTGGCAGCGGTTCTGCCAAGATCAAAAGCTTTCAGGTTCATCTCGACCATCTTTTCTCCGCGCAGCGCAAAAAGCACACGGATGAACTCCCTGAGATTTGCCTCCTCGAGAATCAAATGGGGGGAAGCTGCTCCCAGCATAACCATGTTCTGAGTTTTGGGCGAACCTGCCTCTTTGGCTAGTTTATCCGAGTCCACGATGACTCTGTTCGCAACGGTCTCGATTGCGCCCAACACCTTATCGATATCGGGATAGTCGAGGATATTGACGAACGGGGAACGACTGGTTATGACAATTCCCTCGGGTGAGAGGTAATCCAAATAGCGCACACACTCCATAGGCTCGACGCTTAGAATCATATCCGCAGCACCTTTGGGGATCAGATCGCTGAACACGGGCTGGTCCGAGATCCGGAGGTGAGACTGCACTGCGCCTCCCCTCTGGGCCATCCCGTGGACTTCGGCCTGTTTAAAATCGAGCCCCTGTTTCAGAGCCGCATTGTCGATGACAAAAGCTATCGAGAGAATCCCCTGTCCTCCGACCCCAGCTAGAATAATATCTTGTTTCATCAGGTCTTGCTCCTCTTTATTTTGCGGGCCTGCTGGACACATTCTCTGGCTGCAATGACCACCGACAATCCTTGATAATCCAATTCCTGTTTCATGATCAGAACATTTTTGTCGTGATTCTTGGGGAGCGGCAGGATGGTCCGGGTATGCTCTTTTGCGACACCTATCCCTTCGATCACTTTTGCCAATTTTTCTCCCGAGAGAAATGTGGGCTGCCCACCGGTCATGGCAACAGTGGAATTATCCAGGATGAACACCGTCATGTTGGTGTTCGCAGCGGCCGCAGCCAGGAGCGGCGTGAGCCCGCTATGAGCGAACGTCGAATCGCCGATCACAGCTACAGAAGGATACACGCCTGCCTCTGCTCCTCCTTTGGCCATGCTCACACTCGCCCCCATACAAACACAACTCTGGATGGCATTGTACGGTGGAAGAGCCCCGAGGGTGTAACATCCAATGTCGCTGAAAACGTTGGACTCCGAATAGGATTCTAGAGCCTCGTTCAAGGCTCTGTAGGTGTCGGCATGGGAACATCCTTGGCAGAGTTGAGGAGGTCTAGCTGCCATAGGGAAATCGGCGATCTCTCTTTTCGGTAAAGCATCTAATCCCAGACCCTGCCGAACGATTCCGGGCGAAAGTTCCCCTGTTGAGGGCAGATGCCCGGTCAATTTCCCATGGATGTTTTTTCCAGCGACCCCAAACACACCCGATATATTCTTCTCGATGAAGGGGTATCCTTCTTCCACGATAAGGACTGTATCCACATGAACGACCAATTTTTTTACAAGATCCTCAGGAATCGGATATGTCGTCATTTTGAGGAAAGACGGCTGCTCATGCCCGTCTGTGTAATTCTCGATAACATAATTTGCGGCGATTCCTGAGGCTATTATCCCGAGGATTGTGTTTTTGGGATTGATCTGGAGGGAATTGAATTCGGACCGATTCGAGATGCTGATCAAATCTCTTTGTTTATCCACAAGAAGCTTGAAGCGCCTCCGCGCATGCACGGGAAGAAGGATCCAGTCGGTATCTACTCCATATTTCAGGGGATTCTGCTGTTTGGGTGGGCGGGGTTGCACGCGGGATCGGCTATGGGACAGCCGCGTAACCATCCTGATCATAACAGGAATCCCAAGCTTCTCCGAGAGTTCGAAGGATTCCCTGGTCATGTCATACGCTTCCTGATGGTTGGAAGGTTCAAAACAAAAAACCTTTGCGAACTCGGCAAAATACCGGCTGTCCTGCTCATTCTGGGAGCTGTGCATGCCGGGATCATCCGCCACGACCACCACAAGTCCTCCGTTGGCCCCGGTTATTGCCGAATTCATAAACGGATCGGCGGCCACATTCAAACCGACATGTTTCATCGAAACCAGAGCGCGTTTGCCCGCATAGGAAACACCCAGGGCTTCCTCATAGGCCACTTTTTCGTTCACTGACCAAGAGGCAACAAACTTATTCTCGCGAGTAGAGGCTTTTATTAAATATTCCATGATTTCTGAAGCCGGAGTTCCAGGGTAGGAATAGCCTCCAGAGAGGCCGGCATGGACAGCCCCGAGAGCCACAGCTTCGTCGCCTAATAACACTTCTTGTTTCATACCTTGTTCCTCGGTGATGATTTTTTGTGTCCGGGAAAGGCTGATATCAATACAACTTGATTAAAATACAAGATACAAAGCCCAACCTCTCCTGTCAATAGTTAAAGGAATAGATGGGAAATAGGGCTATTTTCTGATTGTTTTCTGTCCTGAGATTTGTGTTTGGTGGACATTGCCCCAAATTCTGAAATGAGCGAATACTCCGTCTTTAAAAACAGCTCTTATCAGGGTGTATCGATCAGACGCGATTGTCGTGTCTCCCATATAGCCCATTCCCCCTTCATGTATTGTGCCGAGGGAGGCATCCGTGGTCGCTTCTTTTTTTTGATAGTACAGGACGTGGTATTTTCCTTCCTCGGAAAAAATATCTTGCATTTCGGCTTCTGAGAATTTCACAACCGGACGATTATGTTCTTTTATCACTTCAACCGATGGATTCTCTTCTTGCCATGTATACATCAGGCTAAATCCCCAATCATTGATGCTGGCCTCCAAGTCTTCTGTTTTTTTGCCGATCATGGTCTCGAGCTGACCTTGATAAATTTTTGCCTGTTTGGCACCAGGACTGGCACAACATAAAAAAACACAAAGCACAATCAAAATCCCGATAATTTTAAATTTCATTTTGCCTCCCCCTATTTTGATGTTTCAGATTTCATAAGTTGGCAGGGAAATTTTATCACAAAATAATCTTTTTTTGTATATTTGAATTGGGGACGCTCCATTAGGTACCACCCTATGAGAGAATAATTACACACGAAATCTTTGGCGAGATAGGGTGGTACCTAATGGAGCGTCCCCAATCTTCCTATTTTTTGATATAATAGCCGCACAAAATGAAATCCATTCAGGAAAAATAAAATGGCAAAATACAAAATCGGAATCATCGGTGCCGGTCCGGTAGGAAGCATCATGGCAGCCTATCTTGCTCAGAACGGTGAAAATATCTTTCTCGTCGACCTCAAAGAAGATCTGATTTCTGCAGTGGAAAAAAACGGCATCACCATCACAGGTAAGGATACCGAATTCACGACGCGTGTCCATGGCACAGGCAATTTCACAGCAAGCCTCAACCGTTTTGATCCTGATTTGATATTCATCACTGTCAAGTCTAACTATCTTGATCCTCTTCTCGAGGAAATCAAGATGATTTACAAACCAGGGCAAAAAATGCTCATTCTCCAGAATGGGATCGATAACGAGGACATAATCGCTGAAAAGTTCGGTCCGGATGCAGTCATGAGGTTTGTCATCAACTATGCTGGCATGATTGTCGAACCTGGCGTGATCAAGCTGTCCTTTTTTCACCCCCCCAACTACCTCGGCGTCATGTCCCGCAATAACGAAGCGCTAGGCAAGGAGATTTCGAAATTCATCACTCAAGCAGGCCTAGAAACACAATTTGTACAGGACATCAAGAAATTCGAATGGAAAAAGACCATACTCAATGCCGCTTTGATGCCGGTCTGTGCCACAACAGGTTTGACCATGAAGGAAGCCATGACTACGGGAGAAACCCGTTACCTTTGTGAACAAATTCTCGACGAATGTATCCAAGTCGCAAAAAAAGTGGGGTATGAATACGGAGATGACTTTTTCGAGAACAGCCTTGCCTATCTTTCCGGGGCGGGCCATCACAAGCCTTCCACCTCCCTTGACTTGGAAGCGGGAAACCCTATCGAATACATTTTCCAGCCCATCATCGATTACGGGAAGAAAGTGGGAACACCCACCCCATTCCTAGAATCGCTGACCAAGGTCATGCAGACCTTGGAGAGCCAAATCAGGAAAAAAGCCTAGCTTAAGAGGTCATCATGAAAACCATTCCCAATTATCCATACTGTTTTGTGTGCGGCGACAAAAACAAAATTGGATTGAAGGTTGCATTTTTCTTTGACGAAGGAAAAGCCAAAGCCCAATACACTCCCACCCGAGAGTTCGAGGGCTACAAGGATATACTCCACGGCGGTATTCTTTCCGCTCTGTTGGATGAGGTGATGATCTATTCCATAATCGCCCAGGGGATTATTACCGTTACAGTCCAGATAGAAGTCAAATTCAAAAAACCAGCCAAAATCGGGGAAACTCTCTTTCTGGAAGGACAGATCACAGAGGATAAAGGGAAGATCCTTCTTACCGAGGGAAAAATCTTTAAACAGGATGGGACAATTATCGCTGAGTCCAAAGGGAAGTTTTTCCGTGCAGAAGGCGAGAAAAAAAAAGAACTGGAAGCTAACAGGGATTTGCCGACAAAATCATGATGGACGGTTTTCAAAAAAGATCATCGATTTCTTCATTCCCTGGAGGAAGATGCCCATGTTTCTGGAGATACTGCTGGATGAGTTCACTATTTTTTCTTTTTCTTTAAGAAAAAATCGGGTATTCTATGTCCGTGCTTGCCATCGACTTTCACATCCACATCGGACTCAAAGAACACTGGCACGATTGGGTTCACGACTACCAAAAATCTTCCCAGTCAGAGTTTTACAAACGTTATGAAGAATTGATCGTTCCAGAAAAGTTTGCCAAATACCTCAAAGACAACAACATCGCTAAAGCCGTCATACTGCCCGATATATGTCCCATTACAACGGGAGTTGTCCCGAATGAGTATGTGTTGGAGTTCTGCGAGGGACAGGATATCTACATCCCATTCTGCACTGTAAATCCCTCATTGGTTACCCATCCAGAATTGGAAGCGAAAAAATATATCCAAATGGGAGCTAAAGGAGTAAAACTCTATCCCTCCTACAATCACTTCTATCCAAACGATAAACAATTGTATCCCTTGTATTCCCTGGCCCAAGAGGAGCAGCTTCCGGTTCTTGTGCACACAGGATCTTCTGTGTTCAAGGGCTCGAAAATAAAATACGCCGATCCTCTTCACCTGGACGAGGTGGCGACGGATTTCCCTGACCTTGTCCTTTTGATGGCGCATGGGGGAAGGGGCATTTGGTATGACAGGGCCTTTTTCCTTTCTCGGCTCCATCCCCATCTCTATCTGGAGATATCCGGACTGCCTCCGAAGAATCTTTTGAACTATTTTCCAGCTATAGAAAATAACATCGATAAATTCGTCTATGGATCGGACTGGCCAGCCGTCCAGACTATCTCGTCGAATATAGAGGCCATTAAAAAGCTCCCCCTGAAAGAAGAATCCAAAAAGAAAATCCTTTATGACAACGCGGCAAAGATTTTAGGATTATGATGACAGACAAAAGGAGCGGGAAAATAGTGGTCGTCTCTCATTGCATGCTGAATGTTCATTCCCTGGAAGACAACCTGGCCATCTATCCCGGATTGGAACAGGAAGTCGTGGGATTCCTGTAAATGTCTCTATTCGAAATACTCCAAAAAAAAGCAGCCAATTCTCCTGAAAAAGAAGCGGTCATCTGCGGCAACTACCAATACACTTATTTTCAGCTGAAAGAAAGGGTGGACAAACTGGCATCCTGCCTACTGTCTTTGGGCATCCAAAAGAATGATAAAATCGCGATCATCCACAGGAATTGCCACAGGTACCTCGAGATCTATTTTGCAGCCGCAAAGATCGGAGCCGTTCTCGTGCCGATCAACTACCGGTTGAGTGGCGAAGATTTTCTGTTCATCTTGAATGACTCCCAGGCTCAATGGTTGATCGCCCAACCGGACCTTGTGTCCTGTCTTAAGGATAAAAAACACGAGCTTCCGATGTTGAGCGGCATTATTTTGACCGCTTCCACAGCAGCTAAAAACTGGCCGGATTGTCTGCTATATGAAACCCTGATAAAAGAAGCCCAATCAAAAAAAGAGATATCCCTCTGTATCGCAGATTCGGATATTGCCCAAATTTATTACACAAGCGGCACTACAGGAAGGCCAAAAGGTGTGATCTTGACCCATAAAAACAATTCCGCCCATGCCGACGGAACTATTCGCGAGCTGAAACTGGCACAGACCGACAGGTGGCTTCATGTCTCCCCGATGTTCCATTTGGCCGATGCATGGGCTGTTTGGGCCTTGACCAAAGTGGGGGCAACCCATGTGATGGTTCCAGGATTCGAAGAGAGACCAGTTCTGGAAGCCATCGAAAAGCACGGGATCACTCTGAGTAACTTCATCCCCACAATGCTGAATCTTCTGGTGAATTTTCCAGGAGTCAAAAATTATGACTTCTCCTCACTGAAGCTTATCATGAGCGGAGGAGCCCCGATCGCCAAAGAAGTGGTGAAAAAGATCCTCGAGGTTTTCGGAAGCGATTATATCCAAACCTACGGGCTGACCGAAACAAGCCCCTTTCTGACAATGTCTATCCTGAAGGAAGGAATGAAATCGCTCCCGTTCGAAGAAAGGCTACAAGTCATGGTGACTACAGGAAGGCCTTTTGAAACAGTCCAACTCAAGGTGGTCAAAAAAAACGGAGAGGAGGTTCTTTCTGATGGTGAGGATGTGGGAGAGATCATCGCCAAAGGAGAAACCATCACACCGGGTTATTGGAGGCTTCCCGAAGAAACGACCGAACGCATCGTAGGCGGCTGGCTTCACACCCGGGATCTGGCCGTGAAGAATCCTGAAGGGTATGTGACCATCGTCGACAGGATGGATGATGTCATCATTACCGGAGGGGAAAACATTTTTTCGGTCGAAGTGGAGGATACATTGTATGCCTGCCCGGGCGTGCTGGAAGCGGCTGTCATAGGACTGCCGGATCCTGTATGGGGAGAAAAGGTCACAGCCGTGGTTGTGACAAAGAAGGGGGAGCATTGCGATGCCCAAGAAATAATCCGGTTCTGTAAAGAACGGATGGCTCCTTTCAAAACCCCGAAAAAAGTGATTTTTTCTGACGAGCTACCAAAGACCGGATCGGCAAAAATATGCAAATACAAGCTTCGCGAAACGTATGGCTCAAAGTGAGGGGAAATGGATAACATCAAGGCTTTGGCAACTGACATCCAAAACGCCCAAAACATCGTGGCTTTCACAGGCGCCGGCATATCTGCCGAAAGCGGCATCCCCACTTACAGAGGAGAAGGCGGGCTCTGGACAAAATACGATCCCAGCAAGTATGCCAGCATCAGTTATTTCCTTCAAAATCCTTCCTACTACTGGAATTTTTTCAAGGATGTCCGCTACCCCATCCTGAAAAAAGTCAAACCCAACAAAGCCCATCTGGCGCTATTTGAAATGGAGAATGCCGGGAATCTCAAAACCGTGATCACACAGAACATCGATGGACTCCACCAGGAAGCCGGTTCTTCCTCAGTCATCGAACTCCACGGGACAACCCGGACCATCATTTGCATGGACTGCTCCAGAAAATACACGATTGGAGAGGCTTTCACCAAACTGGAAAGGCAAATCCCTCCTCTTTGTACCAAATGCAGCGGTATCTTGAGACCTGATGTGGTCTTTTTTGGGGAAATGCTCGACCCGGAAATCCTGAGAGATGCTTATGAAGCGGCGGTATCCTGCGATTTCCTGCTCGCTGTCGGGAGTTCCCTTGTCGTCTATCCGGCTGCTGATATCCCCCTGAGAGCTAAACAAGCAGGAGCCAAACTGGCCATCATCAACATAGACAGCACTCCCCTGGATTCGGTGGCCGATTATGTGATCAACGATGCGGCCGGAAAAGTCCTCCTCCTGATCACATGAGTCATCAAAAAAATTGTCACTCAAAAAAAACTTTCATCCTGCGACTCTTCGTTGTAAAATAGCAAGGCGAAACTCTTAGATATGGAGGGAGAAATGGTCAGGGGTAGATTATATCTTAAGGTATGTTTGATAGGGCTCTTCTTTATTCCTTCTCTTTTGATTTTTGTTCCCGGCAATTATGCCATCGATAACAACGATGCCGACTATTTTTCCGGATTGAAGCCCCGTTCTATCGGCCCGGCAGGTATGAGCGGGAGGATCGCTTGTGTCGATGTGGTGGTTGCCAACTCCAGAACCATGTATGTGGGAACCGCAACAGGTGGAATCTGGAAATCTATCGATGGTGGGGTAACATGGAAACCGATATTTGACGACCAATCCACCTCCTCCATCGGCGATATCACGATCGATCCCTCCAATCCAGAGATCGTTTGGATCGGAACCGGTGAGGCCAACCCCCGAAACAGTGTAGGTGTTGGCAGAGGCGTCTTCAAAACTCTGGATGGTGGAAAAACCTGGCAATTTTTAGGTTTGGAAAAAACGGAAAAAATCAGCCGTCTCCTGTTGAATCCCAACAATCCCAATATGGCTTACGTAGCGGCCATGGGAACGACATGGGGAGAAAATCCTGAGCGGGGCGTTTTCAAAACCGTGGATGGTGGAACGACCTGGGAAAAAATTTTATTTGTCGATGATAAGACCGGAGCCGCTGACCTGGCCATGGATCCCAGCAATCCCAATCGGCTCTTGGCCGCCATGTGGGAACACCGGAGAAAGCCCTGGTTCTTCAACTCGGGAGGTCCTGGGAGCGGGCTGTATCTCAGCGCTGACGGTGGAGAGACTTGGAAAAAACTCTCCCCCAAAGAAGGCCTTCCCGAAGGAGAGCTGGGCCGCATCGGAATCGCCTTTTCCCGCAGCCACCCGAATATCGTCTATGCATTGATCGAAGCCAAAAAAAGCGCCTTATGCCTGTCTGAAGATAGCGGCAGCACCTGGAAGATTATCAATGACAAGCCAGGAGTCAGCCCCAGACCCTTTTATTATTCCGATATCCGGGTGCACCCAAAGCATCCAAACATCGTCTACAGGCTATCCAGTCCTCTAGACGTCAGCATCGATGGCGGAAAGTCTTTTAAGCGACTGATGGATTTTTTTGCCGTCCATGGAGATTTCCATGAGCTGTGGATCCATCCCGATGACGGCAACTTTATGGTGGTCGGGGGCGACGGAGGTATCGGCATCAGCTATGACGAGGGGAAACATTGGAATTTTGTCCAGAACCTTCCTTTGGGACAGTACTACCACATCAGCGTGGACTTGGAAAATCCCTATAACATCTACGGAGGGCTTCAGGATAACGGTTCCTGGCGCGGCCCAAGCCGGGTACTCCAGGGAACCGCTATATACAATTTCCACTGGCAGTCTGTGGGTTGGGGAGATGGATTTGGAACCTTGCCCATTCCTCGAGATCCCAAGCTCGGCTATTCCATGTCTCAAGGGGGATGGTTGGTCCGTTTCAACACAGTTACCGGTGAACAGAAGGATATCCGCCCCCCTGCCCCGTCGGGAGTGAAATTGCGGTTCAACTGGAACGCAGCCATTGCCATCGATCCCCTTGATATCGGGACCCTGTATTATGGCAGCCAATTTTTGCATAGAAGCACAGATGAAGGACGGACATGGCAGATCATAAGCCCTGATCTGACCTCCAACAATCCCGAAAAACAAAAACAAGCGGAAAGCGGTGGATTGACCAAAGATGTCACCCATGCTGAGGACCACTGCACGATTATGACAATATCCCCCAGTCCTGTCCAAAACGGTGTGATCTGGGTGGGAACGGACGATGGAAAAGTCCAGCTGACCAAAAACGGCGGGCAAACCTGGAAAGATCTGTCCGGGAAAATAATTGGGATGAAAGATAAGGGCGTACCTTCCGGGATATGGTGTTCCCATATCGAAGCCTCCAACCACGAGCCGTCCATAGCTTTTGTGGTTTTTGACGACCACAGGCGGTCGAATTGGGCTCCCTACGTGTTCATGACCACAGATTTTGGAGAAACATGGAAAAATATGGCAACTCCGGTGATCGACGGATTTATCCACGTGATCCGAGAAGATCCTGTTCAGAAAAATCTGCTTTTCCTCGGGACCGAGTTCGGGTTGTATGTAAGCTTCGACCGGGGCAAGGAATGGATGAAGTGGACATACGGACTGCCGACTGTTCCTGTCCGCGACATGGTCATCCATCCGCTGGACAATGACCTAATCATCGGAACGCACGGCCGGTCCGTTTATATCCTGGACGACATTCAACCACTTCGTGAAATTACCGAAGCCGTCAAGGCCAAAAAACTGCATTTTTTCAAAGTGGCCGACGCCTTCCAATTTCAGACTTCATTTTTCAGCCTCGGTTATCTTGCCCCCGGAAATATGGAATTCCAGGGCCAGAACCGCCCCTACGGAGCCTTAATCACGTATTCCATAGGGAAACTGCCGGCAGAGGTTCCAAAAAAAGACGAACAACTCGAGATCGAGATTCTTGACAATCAGGGTGAGGTCATCCGGACGATCAAAGGGCCTAGCAATCCAGGCCTAAACCGCGTGAATTGGGATTTGCGGAGGGACCCGTTTAAAACTTTGAGTGATCCCTACGAGGGATTTTTTCCTCCGACCGGTCCCTTTGTCCTGCCGGGAACCTACAAAGTCAGGATCGAACTGGATGATGTCATCATCGAGGACAACCTGCAAGTTTTGGCTGATCCCAGATATCCTGTTTCCCAAGCAAGCCGGAGGGCAAAATTCAACCTGATCCTGGAAAACGGGAAGTACATCGAAGCCGTGACGGTTGCCTACAAAAAAATCCAGGAGTCCATAGGAGCTCTGGATGAGGTGTTGAAGAGGATCGATCAATTGGAAGAAAAGCGCAAGGAGTATATCCGAATCAAGGCCACAGAATTTAAAAAAAGGCTGAAAGGTTATGCCGATCGTCTCTCTCCCCCCAAAGACCGTTCCGGCATCTTCGAGGAAACCGAACTATCTGTGCGTTTGGTCATGCTCGGATCCCGGTTGGAATCATCATTCGATGAGCCGACAGCAGCACATCGTCTGGAGTTTCAAAACCTGAAAGCGGCTGTCCATCAGGAACTCTACATAATCAACCGCTTTTTCAAGGAAGACTTCCCCAAATTCAGCCAGGAGGTTAAGGGAGCGGGATTCAGCATATTCCCGAAAATCGAACCGATCACGATCAAGCAATAGAAGGCTATTTCTTTTTTTTCGCGTTTTTAAGCCTTGCGTATAGATCTGATCCGATGCATTTTTCAGCGGCTCCACACCAGTCGGCACACCCAAAATCTTTCAAGAGTTGGACGTCACTTTTCGAAACCTTCGCTCCGCAAGCTGGACAAATACGATTTTTATCATCAAAAAAAAACTCCACATCAGAGCCGCACTTGGGACAAGGTAGATTACAGACAATATCTTCCAACTTTTTCCGGCTGAGATCCTGACCAGGGCACTTCTTATTAACCATGACTCCTCTCTTTTTAAGCCCGGGACTGTCAATTGTCAAGCTTTCCTGCAAGTTCTACTTTTTGCCACTCTTTCGAAGGAATGCGAGATATGATACACTTTTCAGGAAAATGGCTTATACCATAAAGATTCTCAACCTCGATAAAACTATCCTAGCAAAAAAGGGCGAATTGCTCGCAGATAAGATCCTGGAAAGCGGCATCGATCTCAGCCTTTATTGTCAGAAAAAAGCCGTTTGCGGAAAGTGTTTTATCGAAATTCTCGAGGGACATTTGCCACCTCTCGATGAGATCGAGGATTTCTTGATCCAAAAAAACAAACTGAGCCAAAGCCACAGGCTGGCGTGCCGGTACGAAGTCACAGGAAATTTGGTTATAAATATCCCACCTGAATCCCTTCTCAAGAAAACGCTCATCCTGAAAACCGGGATAAAACTGCCGCTATCCATCGATCCCTTCGTTAAAAAATACTTTGTAGAACTCAACAAGCCAGAATTGGGTCATCCCCATTCTTTGCTGAGCGAATTGAAAAAGCATTTCCGGAAAAAAAACCTGAACGTCCCGGTGAATTTATTGAGAGCGCTTCCCGGGACTCTTAAAAACAGCAGGTTCAAGGTCACAACCGTTTTGTACGATGATAACGAAATCCTCGCTGTCGAACCCGGCGATACGACGGAGAGGAGCTTCGGTTTGGCTGTCGACTTGGGAACGACAACTCTGGTTGTCGAGCTCATCGATTTAAACACAGGGGAGAGCGTCGACACGGCAACCGAAAACAACAGCCAGATGAAATATGGGATGGATATCGTTTCCCGGATTTCCTTCGCCTTCCAAACCCCAGATAATCTTCAAAAATTGCAGGCGGCCATATTAAAAAACTTATCCCTCATGATTAATCCGATACTCGAAAGAAACCAGGTCTCGCAAGATCATATCTATGAGATCGTTTTCGCGGGAAACACCGCCATGAACCATTTACTCCTCGGTATACCAGTCGATACACTGGCAGTTTCTCCTTTTCATGCTGTGTTTCACAGGTTGCCAGAATTCACGGCAGACGAGCTCGGCCTCCGATTAAATCCAAATGCAAAGGCTTATGTCGTGCCGAACATAAAGAGCTTTGTCGGCGGGGACATCTCAGCGGGACTCCAGGCAACAGGCTTGGCAAACCGCAAAGGCAATCATCTGTTTGTTGACTTGGGAACGAATGGGGAAATCGTCCTGAAAACAGAAAAAAAGTTTGTGGCGACATCCACCGCAGCCGGCCCGGCCTTTGAAGGGATGAACATCGGTTCAGGAATGCTTGCCTTGCCTGGAGCCATATACAAAGCCGAAAAAAAGAACCGGCTCATTTTGCATACAATAGGAAAAGAAAAACCGCAAGGAATATGCGGGACAGGACTCATCGATTTGATTGCGCTATTCCTGGATGAAGGGAAAATCACGCCATCAGGCAAAATCGTTGGAAACAAGGGCACAATCGGGATCACGGAGAAAATTGCCATTTCTCAGCAGGATGTTCGGGAGATCCAGTTGGCCGTGGCTGCTGTCAAGACGGGCATACGGTTGATTTGTGAAATGCATCGAATCAAGAAAGAAGATCTGGACAAAATATTCATCGCCGGAGCCTTTGGAAATTATCTGAATACAAAAAACGCCATGAGAATCGGACTGCTTCCCAATATAGACCCGGAAAAAATCGTCTACGTCGGCAACTCTTCTTTGGCGGGCGCCAGGGCTCTTTTACTGTCGAAGCCAGCTCGTAAAAAAACGGAATCCCTGATCAAAAAAGTCCATTACATATCCCTGGCATCGGATCCGCATTTCCAAGAGTGCTTTATCGATTCTCTGAATTTTGGAGACGAGAATAGCTCACGATGAAATTGGCCATTTCGGGAAAAGGGGGAACAGGAAAAACAACCCTGGCTGGCGTTTTGACTCATTTATTCCGGAAAGATGGGTACGAAGTCTTGGCTGTGGATGCCGATCCAGATGCCAATCTTGCTGCGGCCATAGGAGTTACGCCGGAATGGCAAAGCAAGATCCAACCGATCTCGGCACAACGCCAGTTGATCAAGGAAAGAACGGGCGCAAACCCGCGCGAATTCGGTCAACTGTTTAAACTCAATCCTACGGTATCCGACATTCCTGATGATTTTTGCATCAACTTCCGGGGCATTAAGCTTCTTGTCATGGGAGCTGTGCAAAAGGGAGGGGAAGGCTGTGCCTGTCCGGAAAACGTACTCCTGAAGAGCCTGTTATCCGAGATCATCCTGCATCGCAATGAAGTCGTGATCGTGGACATGGAAGCTGGGATCGAACATCTGGGACGGTCCACAGCAGAATCTATCGACAAGATGCTGATTTGCATCGAGCCTGGTTCCCGCAGCATCGAAACAGCCAGAGCCATTATTAAGCTCGGGAAAGAAATCGGACTCCAGGATTTTGGGATTGTCGGGAACAAATTTCGGAACAAAAATCAGGAGGATTGGATCGGAAAGCAGTTTGATACGGAAATGCTCTTCGGTTTTATCCCCTATTCAGAAACAATCCAAGAAGCCGACATCCAGCAGAAGTCGCTCTTCGAAGTGATGGGAAAAAGTTTGTCCGCCGCATTCCGAAACATCTACCAAAATCTATTGTCAACTACGGTTACCTTGTAACTGAAGTCCCTTTTCATCGGAATAAGGGGATTTTCCTCGCTGGGGAAAATCCGCGGGCTGACGAATTAGCTTCCCTGACTTTTTTTATGGTACTATATATTTCCAAAAATTTTAGATCATCAAAAAATCGGAGGTTACACATGGCTTTTGATCCGCAAGGCCTCGCAACGGCCATCGGAAGCATGCCCCACACCAACCCTTCGGATGCCTGTGACATCATCCTGAATGCCATTCCAGAAATTCCCATCTGGCCCCAGTTGCCCAACACGAATTTCCGAGAAGAAATGGAGATTCAGTACAGCGAAGGTATCCCCTGCGTGGTTTTGGACGAGGAAAAGAAGCGGATGTATTTCCAAACCGAAAAGGATATCACCTCTGATTTTGAGGTATTTTATGAAAATTACATGGCGGAGAATCTGGAACATTTTAAGATATCCTCCGAATTCAGCCGCGGAATCTATGAGATGGAAAAAAAGCTAACGGAAAAAAGACCTCCGAACCTCAGATACTTCAAGAGCCATGTCACCGGTCCCATAACCATGGGTTTGGGTCGGGTGGATGAAAATAAGAGGGCCATCTATTACAACGATTTGTTCCGGGATATCATCGTGAAAGGCATTGAAATGAAGGCTCGATGGGTGCTGGACAAATTCAAATTTTTAGGATGCAAACAGATTTGCTTTATCGACGAACCCATCCTCTCAGGATTTGGGTCTTCCACTTATGTGAGTCTGCATCGTGCGGATGTGGTGCAGTATCTGAACGCTGTCATTCAAGCCATCCGCAAAGAAAATGCTATCTCCGGTATTCACTGCTGCGGAAACACCGAATGGACCATTCTAATCGACGCCGATGTGGACGTGATCAGCTTTGATGCCTACGAGTATGCCGAAACGATTGCCTATTACCCCAACCAGGTAAACGGCTTCCTGGAAAAAGGAGGAGTCCTAGCCTGGGGTATTGTGCCGACTTCAGAAAAAATTAATGTGGAGACAGCCGAATCCTTGGTGAAAAAATTGGAATCCAGCATAAACAATCTGGCCGGCAAGGGAATAAACAAAAACCTTATCTGGGAAAAATGCTTGATAACCCCCAGTTGCGGGACAGGATCACTCCCTGCCGATTTATCGGAAAAAATTTTTGAACAACTAACCCGAGTAAGCCAGGTCGCCAGAGGTGCCGCCTGAGTTAGGATTTGAAGAAATGGAAAAGTCACAGAAAAAAAGCATAGATAAAACGGTCAATAAAATGCTCGAGCGAACATCCGAGCAGGGGGTCGAGACCATCTGGGACCGATCTGACCAACAAAAAGCCCGCTGCGGATTCGGAGAACAAGGGCTGTGTTGCCGCCTCTGCTACATGGGACCCTGCCGCATAAATCCCAAGGGCAAATCCCCACAACGGGGTGTATGCGGAGCCACATCCGAAGTGATCGTAGCCCGAAATTTTGCCCGGATGGTCGCAGCCGGGGCATCGGCTCACTCGGATCATGGACGAGGTGTTGCCAAAACCCTGATGATCGCGGCCATTTCTCCCGAATTGGGATACACGATCAAAGATGTCAACAAACTGAAAAAGGTGGCCAAGGTCTTCGGGATCGATGTCAAAGACCGGAATAAACAGGATATTGCCAAAGATGTTGCGGAGAGGGCTATGGCCATCTTCGGGCAGCAGGAAGGAGAGATCGATCTCATCAAACTTGCACCCGTGAAGCGCCAGAATCTCTGGCATCATCTAAAAATCACTCCCCGTGGGATCGATCGCGAAATCGTGGAGATGATGCACAGGACAAACATGGGTGTGGACCATGATCACAGGAACATCATGCTCCACGCCTCCCGGACAGCCCTGGCCGACGGTTGGGGCGGTTCGATGATCGCCACAGAACTTCAGGATATCCTATTCGGCACCCCTTCCCCTATCCGGGGTCAAGTGAATCTCGGCGTTCTGTCCGAAAAAGACGTGAACATCGTGGTCCATGGACATGAGCCCGTTCTTTCGGAAATGCTGGTAGAAGCGGCACAAAATAAAGAACTCCTGGACATGGCCAAATCCAAAGGCGCTAAAGGCATTAACCTGGCCGGGATCTGCTGCACCGCAAACGAAATCCTGTTGCGTCATGGTCTGCCGATCGCAGGGAACATCCTGCAGCAGGAACTTTCCCTGGCTACAGGAGCCGTGGACGCCATGATCGTTGACGTCCAGTGCATCATGCCTTCTCTTCCAGAGATCAGCAGACACTATCACACCGAACTCATCACAACCTCACCAAAAGGACGGATGGAAGAGGTCACATATTTCCCGTTTTCTGAAGAGAACGCCATCCAGACGGCCAAAGACATCGTCAAACTGGCCATCATGAATTTTCCCAACCGTGGAGATGTGGACATCCCCAAAGAAAAAATGGATCTGATCGCAGGATTCAGCCATGAAGCCATCAACTACATGTTGGGAGGAACATTCCGTACTTCTTACACACCGCTTAATGACAACATTATCAACGGACGTATCAGAGGTTTAGCGGGTGTCGTGGGCTGCTGCAATCCCAAAGTGGTTCATGATCAAGGCCACGTCCAGCTTGTCCAAGAATTGATCGCGAACGATATTCTCGTCGTGCAGACCGGGTGTTCGGCCATTGCTTGCGCAAAGGCGGGATTTATGACACCGGAATCGGCAGAAAAATATGCCGGTAAAGGTTTGGCTGAGGTCTGCCGGGCTGTGGGGATGCCCCCTGTCCTCCATTCCGGCTCCTGTGTGGACAATTCCCGGATCCTGATTGCCCTGTCTGAGATGGTGAAAGTCGGAGGGTTGGGGGAGGATATCAGCGAGCTTCCCGTTGCCGGAGCAGCGCCCGAATGGATGAGCGAAAAGGCCATATCTATCGGTCAATACTTCGTGGCTTCCGGTGTTTTCACTGTGTTCGGGATCGGCCTTCCGGTCCTCGGAAGTAACGTATTCAGCAAATACATCTTTAACGAATTGGAAAAAACTTTGGGAGGAAAATGGGCTGTCGAGCCAGATCCCGCTAAGATGGCGTCCATGATGATCGACCACATAAACACAAAGAGGAAAAACTTGGGAATCGACAAGGACAAAAAAAGGGTCCTCTACGATATGGAAATGAGACGGGATCTGGAGGTTTGATCGATGTCCAAGCTGATCGCCACAAAAGCCATACGTGGTGCACATACATTGGTGAAGCGCGCAGAGGAAGAACTCCGTCTCGCAATCCAGCAAAAAGGCCCAGCAACAAAGGTGGAGTTCCCGAACACAGGATACTATCTGCCTGTTTCCCATGGGATTTTGGGCCTGCACATCCAAAACCTCGAAGGACTCCAGGCGTTGCTGGATGAAGCCAAAAAACTTCTCCCCCCTATGCCATCGGACAAACTCTGGGTTCCTTACTTGGGGAATACCCTGGATGCGGGCATGGCAACCCTGTTTGCCGATGAAATTATCGAAGCCATCAAGTATACCCAAGATCCCCTTCCCTATTTGCTCAAAGCCAATCCCGATGAAGAACACTTATGGATAGGAGCAGCCGGCGATATCATCATGCGGGAAAGAGGTATCGAATTCGTGGACGGAACAGCCCCTGGTTTTGCCGCCTGTGTGGGCTACTGCCCAACCAATGAAATAGCCGTGAAGATCGCCCGGGAATTGCAGGAAAAAAATCTCTATGTCTTCATGTCAGCCGCGACTGATGGAAAGTCCATGGCCCAACAGCTTCGCGAGGAAGGGATCCAGATGGGTTGGGATACCCGCCTTGTGCCATTCGGCAACGATGTGACCGCCACTGTTCACTCCATCGGGTTCGCCACCAGAGTCGCCCTTTCATTCGGCGGGGCCCAGCCGGGCGATTACCAGAGAGTTCTGCGGTACAACAAAAACAGAGTATTCGCCTTTGTGCTCGCCCTCGGACCGGTTGATGATGAAAAACATGCTCAGGCTGCCGGCGCTATCAATTACGGATTCCCTACTATTGCCGACACGGACATCGACCAGATTTTGCCTTCCGGAATCTGCACCTATGAACACGTGGTTTCTCCTGTTCCCCATGAAAAAATCGTGTCCAAGGCCATCGAAGTACGGGGCCTGAAGATCAATATCACCAAGGTCCCGATCCCGGTTCCTTATGGCCCCGCCTTCCAAGGAGAGAGGATCCGCAAGGAAGACATGCATGTCGAATTGGCCGGTCAGCTTCAGCCGGGTTTTGAATTTTTAACAACAAAGGATATGGATGAAGTGGAGGATGGCAAGATTGACGTCATCGGGCCGGAAATCAAAGACGTCGAAGAAGACACACAGATTCCGTTGGGCATCTGGGTAGAGGTCGCCGGCCGCGAGATGCAGCCCGACTTTGAGCCCATCCTCGAGCGCCAGATTCACGACTTCATCAACTGCGCCAATGGCGTTTTTCACATGGGGCAAAGGGACATCAACTGGGCCAGAATCAGCAAAGAAGCCAGAGCGAAAGGCTTCACATTCCATCATTTCGGAACGATTGTTCATGCCAAGATCCACGGGGAATTCGGGAAGATTGCTGACAAGGTGCAGGTGAGGATTTATACAAGAGAAAAAGAGGTTGTGGAACTCAGAGAGGTCGCAAGAAAAATTTATAAGCAGAGGGACGCCCGGATGGCAGATATGACCGATGAGGCCATCGACACCTTTTATTCATGCACCCTGTGCCAATCCTTTGCCCCCAACCATGTATGCATCATCACACCCGAACGCTCCGGGCTTTGTGGGGCCTACAATTGGCTGGACGGAAAAGCCGCCTTCCGGATAAATCCGACCGGTCCCAATCAGCCAATCAAAAAAGGAAAAGTCGTCGACGCGGAGAAAGGACAGTGGCAAGACGTCAATGACTTTGTGTATAACAACTCCCACAAGACCCTGGAAATCTTCAACGCCTACAGCATCATCGAATATCCGATGACATCCTGCGGATGTTTTGAGTGTATCTCAGGCATCCTCCCCTCCACAAACGGCATCATGATCGTGTACAGGGACTACACAGGAATGACACCCAGTGGAATGAAGTTTTCAACCCTTGCCGGAATGGTTGGCGGGGGCGTGCAGACACCGGGATTTATCGGTCACAGCAAGCAATACATCGGGAGCAAAAAGTTCATCAGTGCCGAGGGAGGGGTAAAGCGCATTGTTTGGATGGACAGAGTGCTGAAAGAGGAGCTGGCTCCGATACTGGAGGAAATCGGAAAACGAGAAGGCATGGATGATTTCATCGAAAGAATTGCCGACGAGACGATCGCCATCACAGAAGAAGAGGTGCTGGAATACATCAGCAAAAAAAATCACCCGGCACTTGCCATGCCCCCCCTGTTTTAGAAAAAACCATGAAAACCATTGCAATATCCGGAAAAGGCGGCACCGGTAAATCCACCATCGCCGCCCTGATCATTCGCTGGCTGAAAGACCAGGAACTCGGGCCTATTCTGGCTGTGGATGCCGACCCAAACGTAAATCTGAATGATCTCCTGGGAATCAGAATCGAAGAAACGGTTGGTGCCATTAGGGAAGAAATGAAAAGGTCGGCCCACAAACTCCCCGGGGGGATGACCAAACAGGAGTTTCTCGAATACAAGATCCACGCCAGCCTGAGGGAAACCCGGGACTTTGACCTGATTGCCATGGGACGGCCAGAGGGTCCTGGATGTTACTGCTATGCCAATAATCTCCTGCGTGACATCTTGAAAACGCTGAGTGATAATTACAAGTGTGTCGTGATCGACAATGAAGCCGGTATGGAACACCTCAGCCGCCGGACGACTCAGAGGATTGACGACCTCCTGCTTGTCTCCGATCCATCGGCTCGAGGCGTTCATGCTGCGGCAAGAATCAGTAAACTACTGACAGAATTGGACACACGTGTCGGCAAGAAACATCTGATTCTGAACAGGGTAAAGAAAGATATTCCAGACATTTTGGAAAAATGTATCGAAAAACATGGCCTGGATCTTTTTTCTTTCATCCCGGAAGATGATACATTGCTGCGGATGGACCAATCCGGAAAACCGATCTGGAAGATTTCAGAAGATTCATCGGCCTACCAGGCCATCCATCAAATGATGGGCGAACTCATGAAAAAGGGAAAAAATGACATTTGAGATCCCGAGAGAAAAAAACGCAGGAAAAGTGGTCGAGGTAACGCTGGGAGCCACTACGGAAAACGGAGGAACCCGGTCGCACACCATTATCCTGGGCGGTAGCAATGCTTTGCCCTTTCATTTTTTTGAGGGGGAGCATCCCAACAGGCCTGTGGTGGCCATGGAGGTATTCGATAGTGTCCCTGCAAAATATCCCGATCCATTATTAGAATATTACAGCGATGTCATCGCCAGTCCCGGGGATATGGCCAAAAAATGTGTGGCAGAATTTGGAGCCGACCTTATCAGCATCCGACTGGAAGGAACACATCCGGAAAAAGGGAATAAAAGCGCAGAAGAAGCAGCGGAAGTCGTGCTTCAGGTGCTTAAAAGCGTGAGCGTGCCTTTAATCATATCCGGCCACAGCCATTTCGCAAAAGTAAACAAGGTGATGAAAAAGGTTTGCGAAGCGACCGCAGGGGAAAACTGCTTGATCAATTACGTGGAGACCGATAACTACAGAACCATTGCCGCAGCCTGTATCGCCTATAACCACACTCTGGTGGCTCAATCCCCTATCGATGTCAATCTGGCAAAACAGTTGAATATCCTGCTGACCGACATGAATTTTCCCCCAGATAAAATCGTGATGGACCCTCTCACGGGAACCTTGGGTTATGGGCTGGAATACACATACTCCATCATGGAAAGGATTCGCATCGATGGCTTGGCTGGAGATCCAATGCTGGCCTCTCCGATGCTCGTAAATCCGGGATACGAAACATTCCAGGTTAAGGAATCCCGGGCATCGGAAAAAGAATATCCCGCGTGGGGAAAAACCGAAGAAAGGGGGATTTATTGGGAAACCGCCACCGCAATGAGCCTTCTAATGACAGGGGCAGAGCTTCTTATCATGTATCATCCCAAAGCAGTGGAAACGATCAAAAATAAGATCCCGGAAATCTATGATTCCCAGAGGGGAGAATAGCGATGGCATTATCGGGATTGGATATCTTCAAACTGTTGCCCAAAACCAATTGCGGAGATTGTAGTGTCCCCACCTGCATGGCTTTCGCGATGAAACTTGCCCAAAAAAAGGTAGAGCTCAGCGAATGCCCTCATGCCTCGGAGGAAGCGAAAGCAACACTGGGCGCGGCTAGCGAACCTCCGATACGGCTCGTAAAAATCGGCGGAGCTAATCCATTGGAGGTAGGTGAGGAAACCGTCCTGTTCCGCCATGAAAAGACATTTTTCCATCAGACCGGGATCGCCATCGAATTGAAGACGTCGGATGGATTCGATCACAATTTGCAAAAGATCAAAGATATCGAAGGTTTGAAAATCGAACGCGTGGGAGAGGAACTGAACACAGACCTTTTTTTCATTGCGTTTGATACAGATCAAGAGGCGGATTTGATCCAGACAATCCAAGCCGTCAAACAACATTCGAAAAAGGGGATTATCCTGAATTGTGAGGACAGCGGGACATGCAAAAAAGGGCTGGAATCGTTGAAAGATGACAGACCGGCGATCTATCTTCAATCCAAACTCACAGAGGAAACGCTGGAGCTGGCCCAGGAGTTCGAAACAAGTCTTATCCTGACGGCACAATCCTTCAAAGACCTGGAAACCCAATCCACGGCTGCCAAAAAAGCGGGAGTCTCAAACCTGATCTTAAACCTGGTTTCTGCCAACATCGGAGACCAGTTTCAGAATAATACCATCCTGCGTCGAAGCGCCTTGAAGCAAAATTATAAGCCGTTCGGATATCCTCTGTTTGCCTACATCGATGGCAAAAACAAAAACGAGATTCTTTCCAACGCTTGCATGCAACTGTGTAAATATGGCTCTATCATCGTATTGCCCGAGTATGACACCGCCATGCTTTACACCCTACTCACTCTGCGTCAGAATATTTACACAGATCCACAAAAGCCGATTCAGGTGGATCCCAAAGTTTATCCCATCGGCGATCCCACACCGGAATCTCCGGTGTTTGTTACCACCAACTTTTCCCTGACTTATTTTATGGTATCCGGGGAAATCGAGAACTCAGGGATATCGGCTCACCTGGTTATCGCGGACACCGAGGGCCAATCTGTTTTGACGGCGTGGGCAGCCGGGAAATTCGGCGGAGAAAATATTGCCAAGTTCATCAAAGAAATCAAGCTGGAAGAACGGGTTAAAACACGAAAAATCGTGATCCCGGGATATGTCTCCCAGATCAGTGGAGATTTAGAAGAAAACCTTCCTGGGTGGGAGGTCATCGTGGGATGTCAAGAGGCCTCGGACATCCCATCCTTCATCAAAAACGTCGTCCTGACATGAATTTTCCAGGATAATTAATAACATGGGAAAATGGGACAGAAAAAAGCAATACTGCGTGACTTTTTTACCTTTTGATATCTCTGTCAATGTCCCGGAAGAAACAAAAATTGCAGACGCGGTTAGAAAAGCCAATCTCCCTCTGCAATTTTCCTGCGGGGGGGAAGGCACTTGCGGGGACTGTGTCGTTCGGATTACAAAGGGAACATTTAAAACAAAACTAACGGCCGCCCTCTCCGGCCAACTCATCGCTGAGGGGTTTGCGCTGGCATGTCAGACAAAGATTGACGATGATTTGACGATTGTTTTACCCGATTTTCAGGAGCTTACAATCAAGACTATCGTGGGCTCGGAATTTTTCAAAAACAATAAGGACAATATGTCAGGCGTCTGCGAGCTTAATCCTGTGGTGACTCTGATGGAACTCCGGGTTCCGTCTCCTACTTTGGAGGACAATTACAGTGACCTCCGTCGCCTGGAAAATGCCTATAAAAAACAAACTGGGATAAAAAATGTCACCTGTCCTCTCTCTGTTCTGTCTAGACTGGCCCAGGTTTTACGGTCCAATAAGGGCAGTGTGCAAGTGGTATCCTTTCAGGGAACGGATGAGGCACAAATCGTGGATGTGTTACCCCAAGCACAAAACAGAAGAATTTTCGGATTGGCCTGTGATATCGGCACCTCGACCGTGGCTCTTCACTTGATCGACCTGGGTAGCGGAGATATCGTGAGTACAGCATCAAGCCTGAATCAGCAGATCAAATGCGGAGAAGACATCATCTCGAGAATCAACTACTCTCAAAAACCCGGACACCTGCAGGAACTCCAGAAACTCATTGTCCACACCATCAACAACCTCATCCACACCACCATCCAAAAATCAGGGATATCCCACAATGATATTTATTATGCTGTTTTCGCCGGGAATTCAACTATGGGTCATCTTTTTTTGCGGCTCGAACCACATTATATTCGGAAAGAGCCCTACGTTCCCACTTTTAATGACCTGCCACTCATCCCTGCTCACGAGCTCGGATTATCGATGAATCCGGAAGCTAAAATTTATCTCTCTCCCTCGGTTGGAAGTTATGTAGGTGGCGACATCACAGCCGGGATGCTTTCCACACCCATCCTTCGCAGCACACAAAAAATTTCCCTGTTCATCGACGCGGGGACCAACGGCGAGCTTGTCGCCGGGAACAAAGAATGGCTGATGACCTGTGCGTGTTCGGCAGGCCCTGCTTTCGAAGGAAGTGGCATCCAATGCGGAATGCCGGCATCCGGGGGAGCCATCGAAACAGTCGAACTGGATATAACAGGCCGGGTGAAATACAGAGTCATCGGAGGAACGAAACCCAAAGGCCTCTGCGGTTCGGGGCTTGTGGACCTGCTCGCCGAACTGTTTATCAAAGGATACATCGACCGACACGGAAAATTCAGAAAGGAAATAATACTTGACGGAATTGTAGAAAGCGAAGAAGGAACAGCCTTTCTCGTAGAGGATCATTCTAAAAGCTATTGGGGGAAAGACATCTACATCACAGAAAAGGACATCGCAAACCTGATTCGCACCAAAGGGGCTGTTTATTCCGCCAGTTCGCTTTTGCTTAAAAGCGTCGGGCTCCGGTATGATGAAATCGGTTCTATCTACATCGCCGGAGGTTTTGGCCAACACCTCGATATCGAGAATTCCATCCGCATCGGGCTGCTGCCCGATCTCGACAGAGAACAATTTCATTACATCGGAAACAGCTCCCTTTTGGGAGCCTATCTGATTCTTTTCTCCGATAACAACAGGGCAAGGGTCCAAGAAATAGCAAAAAAAATGACCTATATCGAATTGAACACAGAGCCGAGCTACATGAATGAATTCACGGGCTCTTTATTCCTCCCCCATACGGATATAAACCTATTTCCTTCCGTGAATAAATACTTATGCAAGAACGACTAAAAAAAAGGAGTCATGGGATGAGCAAAACGATTTTCGATGCCATAAAAAAAGGAATTGTCCTGCTCGACGGCGGCATGGGGACAGAACTGATCGCGCACGGATTCCCCCAAGGTGCTTGTCCTGAATCGTGGAACGTGGAAAAGCCTAATGTTGTGCAAAAAATACACAAAAGCTACTTCGATGCCGGTTCTGATGCCGTGCTGACCAACAGTTTTGGGGGAAGCCAAATCAAACTGGAGGCTTACAATCTGGGCGACCGGTGCTACGAGTTGAACCTAGCGGCTGCCCATAACGCCTTCGATGTCAGGCCCGAAGGAAAATTTGTAGGAGGCAGCATCGGGCCTATAGGAAAATTTCTCAAACCCGTGGGAGACTATGAGGAAGAGCAATTTGAATCAGCTTATGCAGAGCAAGCCAGGGGATTGGCAGATGCAGGGGTGGATTTTTTGTTGATAGAGACACAATACGATTTGATGGAAGCCCTCTGCGCTCTGCGCGGCGCAAGGCATGTCACGGATACACCAGTCTTTGTCACCATGACCTTCAAGTCGGGACCCAGGGGATTTTTCACGGAGTGGGGAAACAGCGTAAATCAGTGTGTAGAGGAGTTGGAAAAGGAGGATGTTCCAGTAATCGGGACAAACTGCACGCTGGACAGCGAAGAGATGGTTGGCCTGGTGAAAGCCATCAGAGAAAACACCTCCCTTCCTATCATCGCTCAGGCCAATGCAGGAAAGCCGTCCGTGTCGATGGAGGGAGACGTCTCATACGAACAGAGTATCGATGACTATCTCCGCTTCATCCCGCAGATGATCAAAAACGGGGCTAATTTAATCGGAGGGTGCTGTGGAACGAATCCGAAATACATTAAGCGAATTGCCGAATTGATAAGGTAATACTCAAGCCCGTCCTTTATGGCGCTTAACCTCATACATAATTTTATCCGCTCTTACCAAAAGCTCATCTATCGTACAGGGATGTCCGGGATCATAGTGGGCGACTCCCATGCTGACAGACAGTGGGAACGGATTCTCTTTGCTTTTGTTAAACGCCTCGATGGTGAAAAATCCCCTCCGGTTGTACAGCCCGGTCAAGTCGTCCCTCAGGGAAAGGCTTTCCAACTTGTTCAATGCCTCTTTCAACTCTTCCTCGGCTATTTTCTGCTTGGTGATATCAAGCAAAATGCCGTCGTAGTATCTTATTTTCCCATCCTTGTGGCAGAGCTCAAATTCCGTGAAAAAAGTCCCTCGCACATCCAGCTTTTTGAGGTGTTCGGTCCGGTCTTTTGCCCACACATACAGATCCTTGACATTGACATCCTTTAAATCTTCATGACTCTCATAGCCCAACATATTCGCCAAAGCCTGATTCGCCTCTATGATTTTGCCATCCGGGGTGGTCCGGTAGACTCCGACTGGGAGATGTTCAATCTCTTTTCGAAAGGAAGCTTGGGCGTTTTTTTATTCTTTCTCATGTGTTTTACTATTTTCTGAATGTCGTAAAACTTTCAGGATTTTTTCCGGAGTAATCGGGAGCTCTTTGATCCACACTCCTGTGGCATTGGCGATGGCATGGGCTACGGAAGCCAGCACAGGCAATGTGGCTCCCTCCCCCACTTCTTTTGCGCCGTAGGGGCCTTCGGGTTCGAAGGAATCGACTATTCCGCTGAAAATTTCGGGGGCATCCTTGATGGTCATCAATAAATAGTCGTGGAGGTTGGGATTGAGAATATTTCCTTTGGCATCGTATACCACATCTTCCATCAACACTTCACCGGCCCCCATCACCACCGCCCCCTCCACTTGGCCATGGACAGCTTGGGGATTGATCGGAGTGCCGCAATCATGGAAGTCGGTGATTCTTTCGATTTTCACCTTCCCGGTTTCAAGATCCACCCGGCATTCACACACAGAGCTCGAGAAGGAAAAGGCGGGGCTGGTGCCGACGGCAGCCCCCTTGTACTCCCCGCCAAGGCCCGAAGGAGGCTTGTACCACCCTGTTCCGACGAGGGGGCCATTGTCGTTAAAATATTTGCGTGCGGCCTCTGCCCATTCCATAACCTTGGATCTATCCTTAATGTGGCGGATCTGATTGTCTGCAGCCTCCAGTTCCCGAGGATCACAGTCCCAGATTTGGGCAACAACTCCGTAAAGTTTCTTGAGCACATCTTGACTCGCACGGACGACCGCATTTCCTCCCATTAACGTGGTCCGCGAGGAATAAGCCCCTAGATCGAGGGGGCTGATGTCCGTATCCTCGCTCCGAATGCGCACCCGGCTCAAGCTGATCCCAAGAGCTTCTGCACACATCTGGGACAAGACTGTTAATGCGCCCTGGCCGATTTCCGCCGCCAGTATCAACAGAATGGCCGCTGTCCCATCCTCGCTGATTTTCACGATGGCATTGGAATGGGGAAAAGTGGCTTTTTTGATGAAGGGCTCGAGCTTTTTTTGAGAGCTGAGCTGGACCTGGCCCCTATATTTGGCGTATCCTGCCCCGGAAACGAACCCGCCACAGCCGATCCCGATCCCTTTTCCCGGCGGAAGTTTGCCGTATTTTTTGGACCATTCCGATTTCTCCCTCACTTGTTCCAATGTCTGCCGAAACTCACAGCTATGAATGTCCAATTCGTTGCATGTCCGCGAGTTGGCTTCCATGGCATTGCGCAACCGAATTTCGATCGGATCGATCCCCAGGTCATCGGCCATCATGCTCAAAAGCGACTCGAATGCAAATCGCGGCTGGGGAGCGCCATGACCACGCATAGCGCCGCAAGCCGGCTTATTGGTCATGATCCGGAAACCCTCATATTTGTAATTCGAGAATTTATATAGAGTGGGAATCATACTGCCCGCATAGTAAGCGGTGATAACACCATAGGATGAATAAGCTCCTCCGTCTAAATAGATCCGGCTTTGCACGGCGGTCAGGGTCCCGTCCTTCTTCAACCCGATTTTAAACCGCATGTGCTGCTTGTGCCGCCCCCGCCCATGGAGGAACATTTCCATCCGCGTGTAAACCATTTTGACAGGCCTGCCTAATCGTTTGGAAGCAATGGCTGAGATCAGATCTTGGGAGGTGGTATCGAGTTTGCCCCCAAATCCTCCACCGACAGGGGGCCGAATGATACGGATCTGACCCAGAGGAATGTCCAACACCCTCGCAACCATGTACTGCAGGTAATGGGGAACCTGAGTGGAAGCATACAGCACTAGAGTCGACCCGTCATCCTCCCAGGTTGCGATGGCCGCATTTGGCTCGATCGGGCTTTGGTAGACATGATTCCCCACAAATTTTTCCTCCCGGACATAGTCTGCTTCCGCAAACCCTTTTTCCACATCCCCAAAATGATGATCCACCCGCGTGTTTATATTATTCTTGTATCGTTCATGGATTTGAGGGGCACCATCTTTGATAGCTTCGAGGGGATCAAACACGGCCGGAAGCTCCTCGTATTCCACCTCGATCAAGGCTAACGCCCTTGTGGCTGTATCCTCGTCGACAGCGATAACGGCAGCGACTTCATCCCCCACATGCCTGACTTTTTCCCTGGCCAAGATGTGCTCATCATACCGGGGAGGATTGATCCCATACGTGATGTCCGGCACATCTTTGGCTGTGAGAACGAGTTTGACACCTGCCAATTCCTCGGCCCTGCTTGTATCGATGGACTTTATCTGCGCGTGTGCGATCGGAGATGTTAAAATTTTACCGTGTAACATATTCTGGAAGGAAAGGTCTGCCGTGTATTTTGCGCGGCCAGTGACCTTATCCGCCGCATCCACCCGGGGAAGGCTTTTTCCGACTGTCGCGTATTTATCTAGGTCTTGGGGATTGAGAGGGGATTCTGCGGTATTTTCGTATTTTTTCCAATTTCGGATGGCATCGATGATGCGCATGTATCCTGTGCATCGGCAGAGATTCCCGGAGAGGGCCTGTTTTATTTCCTCATCCGAGGGATTCGGCTGGCGCTCGATCAGAGCGCAGGCGCTGAGGATCATTCCAGGGGAGCAGAACCCGCATTGGACAGCACCATGGTTGATGAATGCCCGTTGGAGGGGATGCAGTTGTCCGCCCCGAGCGATTCCCTCGATGGTTGTAATAGAGACATTTTCCCAAGACATCGCGAGCAGGAGACAGCTGTTTTTAGGTTCCCCATCGATAAGGACCGTGCATGCCCCGCATACACCGTGATTGCACCCCTTCTTTGTCCCGGTCAGTCTCAGCTTATCCCTCAGAACATCCAAAAGAGTCTCGCCATCCTGGACAGCCACAGAGTGCTTTTCCCCGTTGACCTTCAGAGTGATGACACGGTGGTCTTTTCCCTGCTCGCTCATGATTGTTCTCGAGCTCGTGCCCATGCCACATCCAAGGACCTGCGCGTTAAAATCGGGATCAATTCCTTCCTATACCAGGCAGAACCCCGGATATCCGAGATCGGTTTTCCCGCCTCGCATGCAAGAGAAGCGGCTTCATCGAATAAGCTTTCCGATGGGGTTTGTCCACACAAAATATCAGAGGCCTTCAAAGCCAAAACAGGAGTGGGCGCCACGGCACCCAAAACGATCGCGGCCTTTTCAATTTTGTCGCCTTTAAGGGAAAGCTGAGCGGCCACCCCCACAACAGCGAGAGCATTCGCCTCGCGCAAGGCAATCCTCTGGTAGGAGCTACCCGTTTGAGGAGGAGGAATGGGAATCCGAACAGAGGCCAGCACCTCTCTTGGGCTACAAACGGTCTCTCTCACTCCGGTGAAGAATTCCGAAAGGCCGACCTCCCGGGAGCTGCCGCAATCCAAGGTAACCGAAGCGTCCGCTGCTATCAAAGGCGGAGGCATATCTGCCGAAGGGACCGCACTGGCGATATTCCCACCGATAGTCGCCATGGAACAAATCTGTGTCGCAGCCATCGACCGGGCAGCATCGGAAAGAGCAGGAAAATGCTTATTAATCAGGCTGTCGGTTTTAATCTCCTTCGGAGTCACCATGGCTCCGACACATATATTCCCGTCTTCTTCCCGAATCCCCTTGAGGCTTTGAACATCCTGGAGAGAAATCAGATTTTTGGCTTTGATTAGGCCCTGTTTGATATCCACCAGAAGGTCTGTGCCACCCGCCACAAGCCGGGCATCCTCCAGCTCTTCTAAGAGCTTCAGGGCTTCCTCAACACTATGAGGTTTGTGTAATTTGATATCTAAAAGACTCATTTATAATAACTATGTCAATTCCATTTTGACAGGAGCTCCCTTTACGCTTTTCTGAAGACATAGTTCAGCTGCCCTTTCGGGAGCTTGTTGGCAGCCGTTTTCATGGCCATTCCCATCTGAATGTCTTCGTCCGGAATATCACTGGCGATCCGTCCAAAAATCTTGTAATCACCGTAATCCACAACAGCGATGCTGTAGGGTAAATCATCCTCGAAGCCGACCGGGGCGAACTTCAATTTGCTGTAAGTTACAAGCGTTCCGGTACCCTCGATTTCAAACCACGCCATATTGCTGGCCAGGCACTTGTAGCAATCCGCTCGTGGAGGGAAAAAAACCATCCCGCATTCAACACATCGGCTACCCATGACCTTGCCCTGATCCAACTGGTCGATGAAATCATTCACCTTCGTGACAGAGGTAAAACTCACGGTCCCGAATTTTTTAAAGCGGTCGTCTATCTCTTTTTTTTTGCTCATTTCACTCCCTCCCCAAAATGCTAACCGTGCCGTAGAGCCCCACTCCCCCGATGTTGTGAACAAGTCCGATTGCAGGGTCCTTCACCTGCATCTCCCCGGCCTCTCCTCTTAGCTCGAGGACGATGGCCCTTATTTGAGATCCTCCGGTCGCTCCGATGGGGTGGCCTTTGGAAAGCAGGCCTCCATCCACATTCACCGGGATGGAGCCTTCCCTGTATGTCTCTTTGCCCTTGATCAAGTCCTTTCCTTCACCGGGCTCGGCAAACCCCAAATCCTCGTATGCCAGAATTTCTGAGATGGTAAAGCAGTCGTGCACCTCGGCCACATCGACATCTTTGGGCTTTATGCCGGCCATTTTGTAGGCTTGTTCCCCAGCCATTCGAGCGACAGCGAGACCTGTGAATATGTCTCGTCCCGACATGTTCACGCTGGCTGACGCGGCACCCAATCCCAGAATCCAGACTGGCTTCTGGCTAAAGGACCTGGCCTTTTCTTCGCTGGCCACGATCAAGCAGGAACTTCCATCGGCATTGGCACAACAATCTCCCACGCGCAGGGGGCTCGAGACAGGGCCCGACATAAAATGCTCCGGGTCCGAAAAGTTCTCCAAAGCAACCGGCTTCCGGAAAAGGGCTTTCTCATTCACCTGTCCGTAGGTGGCAGATTTGACCCTCACGAGCGCCATGTCTTCCAGGGTGGTTCCGTATTTTTCCATATGAGCCTTGGCGAACATGGCGTAATAGGCGGGCATCATGGTACCGAACGGGCTCTCCCATTGGATATCCGCACCCCGGCCCATCCTCTCCTGGGATTCAGCGGACGATATCTCTGACATTTTCTGGAATCCCAGGACGGCTACGACATCATGAAGCCCGGATTTGATCAGTGAATAGGCCATCCTCAATCCCATGCTCGTCGAGGAGCACAAGCTTTCCAAATAAAACGTGGGTTGAGGAGTCAGCCCTAAATATTCAGCGAAAACCCCGGATGGCGAACGCTGTTTGTCATACTCTGGGGCCGAGCAAACGATGGACGCACCGATATCCGAAACAGAGATATGGGCATCCTCGACAGCCTCTTTGAATCCTTGGAATGCCAATTCTCTGATCGATCCAGGATAACCCCGTACAAATGCGCTCTGCCCAACTCCTACAATGGCTACTCTATCCATAAATTCCTCCTAAATATATTGTCCCCCATCGACCTTGATCACCTCGCCGGTTATATGTCTGGCCTTTTCGCTGCACAGAAATGTAACAAGATTGGCAACCTCCTCTGGCGTACCGAGAGCATTGAATACCGTTTCCGCCTTCGATCTCTGTTTAAAATCCTCTGGCATGGATTTGATCATATCCGTCTCGATCAAGCCAGGTGCTACGGCATTGACATTGACTCTAAATTTTCCCAGTTCCTTGGCTACTGTTTTGGTCAAAGCTATCGTTCCTGCCTTGGCAGCGGTGTAATTGGACTGGCCGAACCTTCCCCTCATGGCATTAATGGAGGTGATGTTTACGATCTTTCCTGACTGCTGCTCCTTGAAAACCAGGGAGACTGCCCGTATGAAGTTGAACGTGCCTTTCAGGTCGACATCGATCACGGCATCCCACTGCTCTTCGGTCATTTTCCAGATTACACCGTCCCAGTTCATTCCGGCATTGTTGATCAGGATATCCAGATGATCGAATTCCTGGATGATTTCATTCACGAGATTTTGGACAGCTTCGAATTCAGACACATCGACCTTGTAGGCCTTGGATTTGCGGCCCATGCCATTGATCTTTTCCACAACCGCCCGAGCTTCCGCTTCATGGCTGCGGTAAGTCAGAGCCACATCCGCCCCATTCTCCGCCAGATCCAGGGAGATCGCCGTCCCAATACCCATACTTCCGCCTGTGACAAGAGCGACTTTTCCTTCTAAGTCCATTTTCTTCCTCCTCTCAATTCTAATCTCCTAATCATATGTAATAACGGCTACCGAAGTGCACCGATCGCCTATTCCTTCGGTTTAGGCATGACCGCTTCGATGAAAGATTCATCGATTGTATTTCCCTCAGCGATCAGCTGCCGGTATTTAACAAAGTCAATCACATCCTGGCCAGTGATTTTTTTTGCGTTAAAAGCATGGAATCCCATGAAGGCCTCAGACATCATGTTTGCTGCCAACCAATGCCGGTTGTAATTTTTCGCCATATCCCAGAAGAATTTTTTCTTTGCCCGGACACTGTCCAGGGATTTGATCAGACACCCGGGAAAAAGATTCGTGAACTTCCAGACAACATCATGAACAGCTTTATCCAGAAGGGCAAAATCAATTTTTGCTGTTTTAAGAAAGTCCCGGGCTATCTTTCCTTCCTCACCCCTGACAAATTCCCCAAAAACGATCTCCCCTTCTTCCACATATCTATCGATGATAACGGCGGGATTTTTAATGAATTTATCTTCCTGTTTGATCACCGGCACCACCTGACTGATCATTCCCAACCTCTTCATCTTGTAGGCACTCCACAGCTCACAGGACACGCAATTCCAGATCGCATCTTCGATGCTCAGGAACCAAGGGAGAAAATCAGAGGAACCCCCGTCTGGGGCAGAGCCATGACGCGGGCCTGCCTGGCCGAAAATGGCCGTATCAGCAGAAAGAGCGATGTCGCAAGCCATTCCGATTTCCTGCCCTCCGGCAATCCTCATCCCGTTCACACGGCATAAGGTGGGCTTTTTGCACATCAGGATGGAATCCACCATGCCGTTGAATAACTCCATGTATTCGCCGTACTCGTTGGGTTTGCCGGAATAATACTCGGCATACTCCTTTGTGTTTCCCCCGGTGCAAAAGGCCCTATCACCGACCGCGGTAAAAATCACAGCCACAACGCTTCTGTCTAATGAGGCATTCTGGAATCCGGCAATCACTCCCTTCACCATCTCCGTTGTGTAGGAGTTGTACTGGGCAGGATTGTTCAAAGTAATCCATGCCGTATACAGGCCTTCAATCTCTTTCCCTGAAGGATTCAGGATCGGTTTCTTTTCGTACATCGTGCAGGGGGGTTCTGTTCCCCAATGGTCCTCTCCCCACAGCAAATGATTTTTGACTTCCTTATCTTCTTTAAGCCAATCTAGACTCATCTTGCCCTCCTTGTATGGCGTTAATCATACCTAGATTATTCATAAAAAATGCCGATATTACCAATTTTTCAGCAATATCAAAATATTATCCTGATAGCATCCTTATATTTTCATCGGCATTTTTTATAAATAATCCAGGTCATATTGTTTTTTTTCATTCATGATGAATACTACTTTCCCTATCTATATGTGTCAAGCTGAAGGCGCTTGTATTCTTCTTTTATCGAAAACGGCCACCAGAATAAAAGTGATTAGACTCACTATCCAACAAAAATAGATGGGATGGGGTAGGTTCAATCGGGCAAAAAAAGCAGGAACTCCGGGAAACACCAGCCACACAGCCAAAGCCACCATGGCCACGAGCAACGTCCAGACCGCATGAGACCTCCGGCATATTTTGGGCCAAAAAAGCGTCATCAGTATGATTAGAGTGTAAGCCGTGGTCAAGGTTAATCCGATGAGTAAGGTTTGAAGGATGCCACGCACAGAAATGGCGAGAAGGTAGGTGAAAACACTCAAGATCAGGACAGCAATACGGGAAACGATCCTCTCCCCCTTTTCCCCGAGGTCGGGAATCCAAAACCTTTTGATCAAATCACCCACGACCAATGTCGCGCTCCCGATAAGAAGAGCCGACGCCGTGGAAACATCCGCGGCCCAGAGTCCGGCTAAAACAATACCGGCCACGATCGGGCTCAGGCTGAGAACTGTTCTCGGCAAGGCTTCGGCGGGAATGATCCCGGGATGAAGCACGGTGGCTGCCATCCCGATCAGGGCACTGATAAATCCTACGGGAAGAATCACCAATCCCCCCAGAATAAAACCTTTCCGCGCCGATGAGGCGTTTTTGGCGGCAAAACTGATCTGAACCACAGATTGCACAGAAAATGTCATGGTACACATCACGAAAAACCAGGCTAATACAAGGCTCCAGCCGAGAGATCCCAAATCAAAGCCTGGATAGTCTGCCGGGAACTTCAGGACAAGTTCCCTTAAGCCTCCCACTTTCCCGATTGCCAGCACGGCTCCAAGGAGAACTCCTGTATAGATAAAAATCACATTGATAATGTTTGTCAATCCAGCCGCCCAGAATCCCCCGATCATAGTGATGCCGACAAAAACAACGGCGGTCACGAACATGCCCGATTGGAAGGAAAACACCTCCGGAAGAAGAGAGGAGAGAATGGCTCCCCCCGCCACATACTGGAGAGACGTGATGACAATCTGAAGCAGGAGTTGTCCGATGACTCCTATGACACGGCCCGCTGTGCTGTAATGCCTTTCGAAAAGCTCCGGGATGGTCGTGACTTCCATCTGCCGGTAGCGTCGGGCCGCTACAAGGCCGACCAATATCGCACCGGCCGCCCACGCGGCATTGTACCAGCCGGCAGCAAAGCCTGAGTTGTAGGCTCTCTCTGCCACTCCAATGGTGGAGGCTCCCCCTATAGCAAGACCAGTCAGAAGCGGAGCCACAACCCAATAAGGCAATCCCCGGCCAGCCAGAAGATAAGAGATCATTCCCCCGCGGCTCAGGCGCCGGGTGCTCCAAGTGATCAAAAACAGAAGGAATATATAAAGGATGACAATGAAAAGAGGAATCCAGTTCATCACACGGTTTTTATTCGCGCATCCACAACCACAGCCCCTTTCCTTTTTTCGAACACAAGCACGGGATTGAGATCCATCTCATCGATGGCGGGAAAATCAGAAGCAAGATTGGATAGACGCTGAAGGATATCCGCAATACTATCGACATCCACTGGCTTTTCCCCTCGAGTGCCGGATAAAACGGGATACCCTTTGATGGATCGGATCATTTCGCTGGCATCTTCTTGGGAAAGCGGAGCCAACCGGAATTGAACGTCTTTGAGGATTTCGACAAATATTCCCCCAAGCCCAAACATAAGATTTGGTTGGAGGCCCTCGTTCCTCTTGATGCCCATGATCACTTCTTTTCCTCTCTCCAGGTACTCCTGGAGGATGAAGGCAGGTTTCACCTTGGCAAACTTTCGGGACATTTTCCCGAAGGCCGTCTTGAGCGCTTTTTCATCTTTGAGGTTGAGCATCACACCCCCGGCTTCTGTTTTGTGGATGATATCTTCCGCATCCACTTTTAATACCAAAGGATAGCCGATTTTTTTCGCGGCCTTGGGCAAGTCTTCTTTCTTCTTGAAAATGGCGGTTTTCACCGCAGGTATACCGTAGGACTCGAGAATGGCAAACACCTCTTTTTGGGGAAGAAATCCTCCTTTCCCTTTAGCGCGTTTGAGTATTTGGGCAACCTGGGCCTTTTTGGGTTTGTATCTTTTGTAAGAAGGCGCCTTCCTCACCTGGATTTTTCCATAGTCTGTCATAGAGGAGAGAACCCTTGCCGCAGTTTCGGCGTAATCATAAACAGGTATACCGCTCTCCCTGATCAACCGGATAACTTCCTGCCATTTTTCGATGGTGATCACCTGGCATACGATGGGTTTCTTCGAAGTCTTTCCGATCTCACCGAGTTTTCGGGCAATACCTTCACAATCGACAAACGGGGCTGTGACAAAAACCAGCAGAAGGGAATCGATATTCGGGTCTTTGAGAAGAGCCGCGACCGTTCCGCCGTACTGTTCCGGTCCAGCGGTGGCCACTACATCCACAGGATTGGAAACGATCGCTTCCTGAAAAACAAGCTTCTTGAGAGCATTTTTAGTCTTGGGACTCAACCGGGCCAACTCGAGTCCGGCTGCCATGCATTCATCGACAGCTATGATTCCAGGACCTCCGGTGTTTGTCACGATACAAACTCTTTTACCTTTTGGAACCTGCTGAGAAGAAAAAGCGATGGCCGCATCGATCATGTCCTGTTGGGAATGGAATCGGAGGACACCCGCTTTTTCAAAGATTACATCCGCTATGGTTTCCTGCTCGATCAAAGATCCCGTATGGGATGCCACGGCTTTGGTTCCCTCTGATGTTTTTCCGGTCTTCAGGGCCAGAATGGGTTTTATCTTAGCGACTCGGCTTGCCACCTCAAGAAATCCTGCGGGATCCTTGAAGGTTTCGATGTGAACCATGATCGCCTTAGTCTCTTCATCCTGGCCGTAATAATCGATGATTTCATTCATGCTCACATCGGCCTCGTTCCCGAAACTGGAATACATCCTTATGCCCTTACCGATGCGGTACAGATGCAGCTTCAACGTCTCACCCACTCCTCCACTCTGAGCAACGATGGAGATATTGCCGGGAAACATCGGCACAAACGTGAAATTGGCATAAACAGAAATCTCAGGATCTGAATTCTGGATGCCCTGAGAGTTTGGGCCGTAAATCCTCATGCCGTATTTGTGGGCGATTTCCACGATCTGGCGCTCGAGCTGAAGACCCTCCTCCCCGACTTCTTTAAATCCTGCTGTGTGCACAATGGCAAACTTCACGCCTTTTTTGCCGCAATCTTCGAGCACATACGGAACAAGAGTGTTTTTAATGGATATATTCACCAGATCAACATCATCCGGCACTTCGGAAACAGAAGGATATGCCCGAAAACTCTTGATGGATTTTGACTTGGGATTTATCGGATAGATCGGTCCCTTGAAGTTATGATCCAGCAGATTTTGCATAACGATGTGACCGATGCTCAAAGGATTATTCGAAGCCCCGACAATCGCCACAGATTTGGGTTTAAATAAGGCATCAAGCATGTTTTCCTCCTTTTGTTTCAAGGGCAAATAAAGCCGCACCAAGAGCGCCAGTCAATTGAGGGAAAGGGGGCACAAAAATTTCTTTTCCGAGTTTTTGCTCGCACATCTTGACAAAATAGGGATTGTGAGCCACCACTCCCCCGCTCATCACGATGTTTCCCTCCAAGGGATCCATTTCCAGTGCTCTTTTTATCACAGAATCAAAAATGCCCTTGATGATATCCTCTTCACGAACATTCTGGCGGATCTTGGTCAGTATCTCCGTTGCCGTAAACACAGTGCAGTAACTGCCGATCGTGACATTTTTTGTCGCCTTTTGCGCAAGCCCATCGAGTTTTTCGATATCGATCTTGAGGCGATTGGCGATTTCTTCTAGGAACGCCCCTGTTCCAGCCGCACATTTGCGGTTCATCTTGAAACCGGTACGTTTTCCGGAATTGTCGATCTTTATGATCTTGGAATCCTGGCCCCCAATGTCGATCAGCGTGTGCGCCCGCCGATAATAGTGATAACTTCCCTTGGCATGGCAGCTGATTTCGGTTTTGGTCAAATCAGCAAACGGAACATTCCGCCTGCCATAGCCCGTGCTGATCACTTTTTCCTTGTTCTGGCTTTCCCTCTCCACATCTTTAAATGCTTTTTTGTAGACTTTATCGGCAGCTGCCTCAAAATCAGCGCCGGAATGGATGACCGAATGGCCGATAATCTCAGATTTATTATCAAGGATAATGGCTTTGGTTGTGGAGGCTCCGACATCGATCCCAACAAAATAACTCACGGCCTATTTGCTCTCGAGTTGTTCGATAAACGCCTCAATGTTGGTTTTTGCCTGTTCTTCCGAATAACAGCGCAGGTCGTTCAAATCTCCGTTAATGGTTAGTGCGGGGATTCCGAGTTTTTTCTCCAGCCTTTCGGGCATTCCATAGCGGTTGTTTGAGTTATTCGGGCAGGTCTTGGCGTCATGGAACAAAAGGCCATTCAGCCCGTACATATCGACCATTTCTTCTATATAGCGTTCCTTGAAATTCTCATCCCTGACGATAAAAATCTCTGTGTAGGCCCGCGCCATACTCATAAAAGGATCATCGGGATCGAACGAATCGAATATCCAGCTGTTGCAATAGGTGGATGCGATAACGGCGGTTTTCAAGCTGATGAAAAACTCGGCCAAATCCCTTAGTTTTCCCCAAATGGGCATTCCCTCCCAGTAAAGCCGGAATTCTTCCTCTTGGACAGCTCCTTCCTTTTGGGCCACCCGTTCCTCCAGTTCCTGAAGGAGCACTTTATAATACTCCACAGCCGTTTCGGTACCCCTGAGCACAACGGCCGGGGCCATATGGATAGTCTCATCGAAGAAACTGATCGGAGCAGGGATGTTTTTGTTTGTCTCTAGGACCTTCTTCCACAATTGCGTACACTCATAAGAAAGACCAAGGACATGCCGGAATTTATCGATGTCGAACTTGTTCCCTGTAATTTTTTCCAATTCCGGGATCAAGTCTTTGATCTGCTTAGAGATGCTCATAAGATGATCATCTGTTATTTTACCGATGTTCCTGTATGTGGAAATACCGAGGGCAGGCACATTCAATTCCCGAGAATACCAGGAAAACCAATCCTGGACATCCCGGCACTGATTGGTGTTGTATACCAGCACATCGGGCAATGGGATGCCCTCGATTCCTTCGTAAGCCCGCGAGAGCGGTGTCTCTTTTTTTATGAATGCCCCGACGTCGCTGGTTAAATAGGAACAGATATCCGGGGAATAACCGATGGCATTAGCCACAGGAATGTAGTTGGATGCCTGTCGTGTGGCTCCTAGCATGGCACCATGGTTCTCAGGATAATAAACAAGAAATCCCAGGCTGAGTAAAAGCTCGGCAGGTCCAACGCTTGTGCACCAAGCAACTTTGGGTGACCCTTCTTTTAGCGCCCGATTCAACTCGTAGAAATAATCGGCCATGATTTTTCTCATATGGCCCGTAGCTTGGATTTTTTTAATGGACGGTTTGTTCTCTTCGCTCATCTCTTCCTCCTAACCTGAACTATTCATAAAAAATGCCGATGCTTTTTTTTCTTCGGCAATATCAGGAAGTTATCCTGACATTGCTGCAAATATCAACAAAACATTTTCAAGAGTACCATTCTTTCGAGTTTATATAAACCCTAATGTTAGGGTTGGCTGGATCGGCATCGGCAATCCAAGTCAAGAAACTTGACCCAAATCGACACTTTGGCCCAATTTCTCTAGCCGAGCGATTTGGATGGCTGTATAGGGAATTCCATGCTTTATGGAGTTTTCCCTGTGGATCGACTCTTTTTCCCCAGGAAGGAGCATATCCTCTCCCTGTTGGGATTTTATGTCGGATATGGTTTTTGAAATGTGCGCCAATGCATCATCCTGCTCAAACAGAGTATCGATACGCCATGCTTCGAATGTCTGTCTGATCCGCCGCTTTTCATCATCCATAAGCGGTTCGATATAGGTAGAGACTCCTGTACCGATAACATTGTCCAACTCGATTAGCATGGCTATCCCTGTCCCTTTGTATCCCGCATCGGCCCCTTCTTCCCCCATCCCTCCCAATGGGATCATAGATCCTCTTTTTAGAAAATCCACAACCCCATCGAAATCCCGAGAATCGACAGAAGGGGTTGTGCTGGCAACTCTTCCGGAAAGGTCCTTCTCCGCACATATCTTTTCCGTGTAGATGGCACCGATGCCAAAGTGATTGGCGTTGGTCACATAGACTTTACCATACCCATGTTTCCGGGCTATTTCTTTGACTATTTCAACAGCATCCATAGCCATAGGATGGCCGAGATCCCCATGGGCATCGACATGCCGTATCGGAAAGTTAGGATTTCGCGTTTTATCCTCAGCTTTGGCGTTTGGGTCCGTCCCTCCCTGTTTTATCGAGTTGATCACGATCAAATCCAAGCTGTTAATCCCGTGGGAAAAAATCCCCCTCATGTCCGCTTCCACAAGAACTTCGGCTGTGATGCTAGCCTTATGCGGAGGAATCCCTTGTCTTGTCAAGACATCCTTGACATAAGCTTTGATGACTTCGGGTTTATACATGGGGGCAGACTTGCATAATTTGCATAATTTTTATAAATTCGTCAACCCAAAAAGTGATAATTCATATAAATACTTTTTGTATTGCAGCCCATTATGTACTCTTGAAATAATGAGAATTTACTCATGCTTAACGATCTTGCTTGACAGGCAAGGAAGCAGATGATATGTATGTTCCCCATGGGATTTCAAACAAAAAAAGAGGGGCATCATGAGTTATGAAAACATCATCTTCGATGTAAAGGAAGACAGAGCTTTTTTGACCATCAATCGACCGCCGATGAACATCCTCAATATCGCCACGATGGAAGAGATGAACGATGCCATAACATCTCTAATCGACAACAAAGAAATTAAGGTTTTAATCCTCACAAGTTCGGGTGAAAAAGCCTTTTCGGCGGGCGTTGATGTCACCGAACACACAGAGGAAAAGGTGGAAGAAATGCTCCGGGTTTTCCACGATGTGTTCCGCAATTTATCAAAGCTGAATCAGGTCACTGTGGCGGCTGTCAAAGGATTCACACTGGGAGGCGGATGCGAGGTGGCCATTTTCTGTGACATGATTTTTGCCGCGGAAAACCTCAAAATCGGTCAGCCGGAAATAAAACTTGCCGTAATCCCTCCGATTGCTCTATTGATCATGCCGCGACTTATCGGACTGAAAAAAGCTTCAGAGCTGCTTTTCACCGGTAAGATCATTGATGCGGCGGAGGCCGAGCGGATCGGGCTGGTCAATAAGACTGTTCCATTGGATACCTTTGATGAGGAATTGACAAGTTTCATCCAACCCTTAGCCGAGTTGAGCTTGATCGGATTTAAGTTTTCAAAAAGAGGAATCCAACTGGGATTGGAAACATCTTTTCCCGAAGGATTGGAAAAAATCGAAAAGATGTATCTCGAAGATTTGATGGCCTCTGAAGATGCCCATGAAGGACTTAAAGCCTTTATGGAAAAGAGGAAGCCTACCTGGAAAAATCAATAAAGGAGGATCAAATGAAAGCCGCCGTATTTCACGGGCCTAACCAGCTTTTAAAAATCGAGGAGGTGGAAACACCAAAAATCAATTCCGGTGAAATTCTTGTGAAGATTGCCGCCTGCGGCGTCTGCAACACGGACATGCATTACATTGATCATGGGATTCCCACCTTCAAAAAGCCCCCGATGATCCTCGGGCATGAGCCTTCAGGAACAGTGGCTGAAGTGGGTGCTGATGTCCAAAATTTCCAGGTCGGTGACAGGGTCCTCATCCCTCCGGTCTTCTCCTGTGGGTATTGTGATAACTGCCGTCTTGGAAAGGAAAACATTTGCCTGAACATGTTGATGTTGGGAAACCATATGGACGGGGCCTACGCAGAATACACCAAGGTTCCTGCTAAAGATTGCCAACACCTTCCTGAAGACCTTCCCATCGAAGAATCGAGCATTATCGCGGATGCCATCTCCACTCCCTTTCACGCGGTGAAAAACAGGGCGCGAGTCCAACCGGGTGACTCGGTTGTGGTATTCGGCTGTGGAGGCGTAGGCATCAATGTCGTGCAGACAGCCGCCGCTGCAGGAGGTTTAGTCATTGCAGTGGATATCGTCGATTTCAAATTGGAGGTGGCCAAGAAGCTTGGCGCACAGCACACGATTAATGCCAAAGATATGGAGGACAAGGCCCTTCTCAAACAGATAAGAATTTTAACAGGAGGAGGCGCTGATATTTCAATCGAAGCCATAGGCAATCCCAAAACGATCGTTCTGGCTACCAATGCTGTAAAACCCGGTGGATGCCACTGCCAGGTGGGTTACACACACCTCGATGTCCCGATCAATGCAGCCAGATTGATGTTCCGGGAGATCGAGATTAAAGGATCCCTGGGCTGCCGTCCAGTGGACTATCCCAAGATCATTGAAATGGTTAGAATAGGAAAAATCCAGCTCAAGCCGGTAGTCACCCATAAATTCAAGCTGGAAGAAATAAATGATGCTTTCGAACTGATGAGAAAAGGGGAATCCCTCCGGTCCATCATCACATTTTGAATAAGCTCGGATATAAACACTGGATTGTGAGGAAAATTTGGCCGCATAAAATGACAAATATTGTCGCTTCAATGCAATAAATTGTCATCACTCGTGAAATAAATTTCTATCGTAGATCTATTTTCTTTCTTTTCAATTAGTTATATATCACCACGCCTGGCACAATACTTGCAAATTTGATCACGTAAGAACTGTGTAAAAGATCCAGAAGGATATATAGTTGTGCCGAGAAAAACATGCCGTTCTACATCAAGATTTGTCCTATAGAGGATCATTGGGGGGAGCCTTTCAAAGTATACCTCTGGAACCAAGCAACTGTACGCAATATTCAACTTGAAGATGTGGGACCTGATGATTTTGTGATCCAATCTTATGGCCGAGATGGGAATTCAGATGGATGGGGCTACGACCCCACAAACACTGAGGATGCTTTTTACACGGTAGATGGTTGGCCTGCGTTTAAATTGGATATGGTCAACTGGAACGGCGGCTGGATTCGAGCACCGAAAGTCGCCCGGCCCTCTAGCAACTAAATCCTTTTTTTTTCTCTTCTCGCTACCAAAGCATTTCCAAATTTATGAAGGTTTTGTGGCATTCTGACAAGCTGAAGAGAAAGTCATCCGGAGACCTTCAAAACTTTTTATTGTCGTTTACGTAATTATATTAGACTTTGTGGTTCTCTTCCATATTGTGTGGGTGAACTTAAAGGTTAAAGGTCTTTCAGGCATGTCCGGAGCGACATTGAGGATTTAGCCTTCATGAACCGTCATTCGAGGGTACCCGACAGAGTCGGGAGGCGAGGATGTGTTGAGCACGTAAGAGAAAAAAGATGTGTGGTGGGGTGCAAACAGAGGACAATAGGCAGTAAAAATGTTAAGCGCGCGCAGTTCCGCAGCCACCGAGAAGGGCGGTGAGTGAATGGCGTTAAAAATCGTCACTAAAGCGGAGGACATGTCTGATAGAGCATGGATACATAAACAAAAAAGGCCAAACAAAATGGAAGAGAACCGACTCTATTTAACCTGCTAATTAATTTTCAGGAGGAAAAGTATGAAGAGATCGTTGATTAAAAACCTAGTATTCATTCCTGCTTTATTTGCCTTGCTCCTTGTTCATTCATCCTTGAAGGCTCAAGACATAAATCCTTTCTTGGGAACATGGAATGGCGCACTCAGCGTGATGGGACAGGAATTGGAGATAACGGTTGAATTATCTCTGGATGAGGAAAAAAACATCCAGGGAAACATCGATGTTCCAGTCCAAGGCGCCACGGATATTCCACTTGGAGACATTAATATCGAGGGGAAGAAAATATCCTTTAAGATCGTCCACCCTCAAGTTCAGGGAGATCCGACCTTCAACGGCGAACTGGATGAGACGGGCAAGAAAATCTCTGGAGAATTTTCTCAGAGTGGCGCAGACGGTACTTTTTCGGTTGAAAAAGAATAAAATCCCGCTTGTCCCAGATTACGGCTATTTTCCTTTAAACGTGCCTTTACGTTTTTCCAGAAAAGCCTGCACGCCTTCCTTTTTATCATCTGTTGTGCAGGTCAAAGCATGGAGGTAGGACTCAAGGGCGTAACCTGAGGCTGTATCCCCTTCCTGGCTTCGATTGACCGCCTCTTTAGCATATCGAACAGCCAGAGGGGGCCTTTTGGCAATCTTTTGCGCCAATTCCATGGCCTTTTCCATCAATTCATCGTGGGGAACGACCTGATTGACCAATCCGATCCGGTAAGCTTCCTGGGCGTCGATGAAATCGCCGGTGAGGATCATCTCCATCGCTCTTCCGAGCCCGACAAGCCGGGGAAGCCGTTGCGTTCCCCCGTCACCCGGAATAATACCAAGCTTGACCTCTGGAGCACCGAACTGCGCCTGTTCCGAACAGATGCGGATAGAGCAGGCCAGGGCAAGTTCTAATCCCCCTCCCAAAGCATAGCCGTTCACAGCCGCTATCACAGGAATGGGTAGGTTTTCTATACGGGAGAAAATGGTCTGTCTTGTTCGAGAAACTCTCCTGCCCACCAAGGCATCCCGGTCCACCAACTCCTTGATGTCCGCCCCTGCCATAAAAGCCTTCTCCCCTGCTCCTGTCATAACGAGCACACGAAGCTTTTCATCATTCTCCACACCATCCAGGAACCGCTTCAGTTCCTCTGTCAATTCGTTGGAAAGAGCATTCAGCTTTTCTGGACGATTGATGGTCAACACCCCGATATTATCTTTTTTCTCATAAATTAAAGTCTTGTACATTGCTTTCCTCCCTTTTAATCCTAAATAAAACTATGTTAACAATTGAGCTGGATTATTCAGGAGCCAAGATTGCTGCAGCGACAAGGCAGTGGCTCACGATGCTGTAGTAGACTACCGCAAGTGGGTTACAACGAAGTCGATGCTGTGAGATTGGCTCATGAATAATTCAGTTTATGTGAAAGCGCGGATGCCTAGTTCATAAGCCCCGATTATGAGCTGTTGAATCTGGGAAGTCCCCTCATACAGAGTGTTGATCCTGGCATCCCGGTAAAAACGCTCGACATCGTATTCCCCAGAAAATCCGTACCCACCATGAATTTGAATGGCTTTGTAGGCCACCCGGTTGGCCATCTCACTGCAATAATACTTGGCGATGGAAGTCTCTCTCGTATTGGGCAATCCCTTATTTTTCATGTGCCCGGCCCGATAAACAAGGAGGCGGCCTGCCTCGCACTCCACAACCATGTCCGCAATCATTTGCTGAACCAACTGGAAGCTTGCGATCGGTTTGCCAAACTGGATACGCTCTTTGGCGTATGCCTTACAGATATCGACACACCCTTGTGCAAGCCCCACACATCCGGCAGCTACGGTGTATCGTCCGAAATCCAGTGTTCCCAATGCGATCTTAAATCCCTTGTTCAACTCGCCCAGCATATTCTCTTTAGGCACCCGGCAATCCTCTAAAAAGATTTCGCCCGTGTTCGACGCCCGGAGCCCCAGTTTATCATGGAGATCACGGGTCGAATACCCCTCAAAGTCTTTCTCCACGATGAACGCCGTAATGCCCCTGGTACCAGCTTCGGAGTCAGTTTTCGCATACACGATGGCTAAATCCGCCAGACCGGCATTGGTGATCCATGTCTTCTGGCCGTTGAGAATGTAATAGTCCCCATCCTCTTTGGCCGTAGAAATCATGCCGCCCGGATCGCTCCCGGCATTGGGTTCTGTGAGGCCAAAACACCCGATCCATTCTCCGCTCGTCAGTTTTGTCAGGTATTTTTTCTTCTGCTTCTCATTCCCGTATTTGTTAAGCGGAAGTTCGACCAATGACACCTGAACGGAGTATGTCCCTCGAAGGGATGAATCAACCCTCCCTATCTCCTCTGCCACGATGGCGTGACTGATAAAATCAAACCCAGCTCCTCCGTATTCCTCCGGAATCGGAGTGCCCATAAACCCGAGCTCAGCGAGTTTATCGAAGATATCCCGCGGAAATTGGGCCTTCTTATCGTTTTCACTGGCAACCGGGGCGATCTCTTCGGTGGCGAATTTTCGGATCGTATCCTGAATCATTTTCTGTTCTTCTGTCAAATCAAAATCCATGGCAAGCTCCTTCCCTTTCCTCTAATTCGGTGAAAAACTAGTATTTGTAAAACCCTTCCCCAGACTTTTTCCCGAGTCTCCCCTCAGCAACCATTTGCCTTATAATATCTGGGGGTTTGTAGCGTTCATCGTTCAGTTTTTTGTACAGAGTTTCCATCTTGGCCAGATGGATGTCCAATCCTATCATATCGATCAGGGCTAAGGGGCCCATCGGAAGTCCTGCCCCCAGTTTCATGGCTTCATCGATATCCTGCGGTGAAGCTATCCCATCGGCATACACGACAGCCGCCTCATTAAGCAAACCAGACAGAACTCTGCTCACGATTCCGGCTGGCGCCTCCTTAAAGGTAACGACAGGAACCTTCCCTAATTTTTCGGCAAATTCTTTAGCGGCCTCCACCGTTTCATCCGTTGTTTGGTCCCCTCTGATGATTTCGACCAACTTCATGATGACAGCAGGATTGAAGAAATGCATCCCGATGATTTTATCCGGACGGGATGTCGCCGATGCGATCTCACTCACCGATAGGGCTGTGGTGTTTGTAGCCATGATGGTATCGGCTGAGCAGAGGGCGTCCAACTTCTGGAAGATTCCCTTTTTCAGATCAATGTTCTCGAGGACCGCTTCGATAACAAAATCACTATCCTTGACTAATTCCAGACCGGTGGTCCAGCTAATCCGAGAAAGGACCGAATCCATATCCTCCTGGGAAATTTTCCCCTTTTCTACTCGTCTTTGGAGTCCTTTGGAAACCTTAGCTCTCGCTCCCCCGATGATCTCATCAGAGATATCGGACACAATGACATCGTATCCCTTTTGGGCACAAAGTTGGCCGATACCGGCTCCCATGATCCCGGCGCCGATAACAAAGGGTTTTTTAACATCCATGATTCCTCCTTAAAGTTCGTTTGACAAAAACAACAAATAGATTCAGGCCAGACTCTCGACGATAAGGGCCACGCCTTGGCCCCCGCCGATGCACAAGCTGACCAATCCCAAAGTCTTTTCTCTGTTTTTGAGGGCGTAGAGCAAAGTCGTTAAGATCTTCACGCCCGTCGCCCCGACAGGATGGCCGAGCGCGATGGCTCCCCCGTGTACATTAACTTTGGAGCGGTCCCACTTGAGCTCCCTTTCGACGGCTAAAATCTGGGCGGCAAAGGCTTCATTAAGCTCGATGATATGGATATCATCCAGACTAAGGCTGGCGCGCTCCAAGGCCTTATTTACCGCAGGCACAGGGCCTATTCCCATGATCTTAGGATCGACGCCTGCATTTGCATACGAGACAATCCGGGCCATCGGTTTAACTCCCAGTTCCTCTGCTTTTTCCAAGGTCAAAACCACCAGTGCCGCAGCGGCATCACAAAGGGCACAGCTGTTAGCAGCTGTTACGGTACCATCCTTCTTGAAAACCGGAGCAAGTTTGGCGATTTTTTCCACACTCACTCCCTCCCTCGGTATTTCTTCTGTGTCAAACATCGCTGTTTTTCCCTTGCCGGCGGGAACCTCAACCGGGAGGATCTCATCCTTAAACATGCCCTCCTTCATGGCGGCAACAGCCTTGCTTTGACTATCCACAGCAAACTCATCCTGTTCCTCTCGGCTGATGTTATACTTTTCCACTAGAGTCTCCGCTGTCACTCCCATCAGGTGGCCTGCCAACGGACACATGAATCCATCCTTATGAAGAACGTCAACAAGCTTTCCATCACCCATGCGGTTTCCCCATCTGGCTCTGTCAGCGATATAAGGAACCTGAGTGCTGTTCTCCGATCCACCGACCAACACCGCTTCTGCGTCGCCTGCTTTGATAATCTGAATAGCAAGGGACACCGCTCTTAAAGAAGATCCACAGCGTTTGTTCACGGTAAAAGCTGGCACTTCAACAGGAAATCCGGCCTTCACGGTTGCCAAACGGCCGATATTCGGACCGAGGCCTGCCTGCCAACCGGTCCCGAATACAACCTCATCCACTTGATCAGGTTCTATCCCAGCTCTTCTCACGGCCTCTTTGAGGACCAACGCTCCCAAATCCACTGCAGAGACTCGTTGGAATGAGCCTCCAAACCTACCTCCGGCTGTCCGGACTGCTCCTGCGATAACGATATCATTCATGAATTTTTTCCTCCTTCCCAGGATAATTTTCCTTTGAGCTTTCTATTATATTGAGCTCTTCCAAGCTGTCAATAAAAATCCCTAATCTTCTTTGTGTTTTTCTCTCCTGAATAATCGAAACAAATCGGATAATCTTCCTTTGACATAACCTTCTTTGATAAAGTACGGGCCATCCTCGGGCTGTATCCATTTGATGTATTTTCCTCTCTTTATCCCTTGAGGATCTTTTGCCAATCCTATACGAAAATCCCCTTCTTTCGTTTGGATGATGGCCACATTTACTTCGTTTTCATCTCCGGAAGGTTTATATTGGGTCGCAGCCACAATCCTATCCTTTCGCGGTGTTTTTTTCAAGATGAGGTCTTCTGGAATGGACTGAGGCAGATTCTCAGCCTTGAAACCTTGCCTGGGTCGAAAGGGATTTGTCCTTTCGATGATTCCGACAATGGAGGTATTTCCGAATCCGCTCATGTTGAACCAGAGGCCATAATTCAAATCTTTTATTCTTTCGCCGAACATATCTTTGTACTGATCGTGTCCTCTCATTTGCCAAACCAGTTCGACCATTTGTGCCCCCCCGGACGCACCTAAAGGATGGGTTCGGGCCAAAAAACCGCCGGACCGGTTGACATAGACTTTTTTACCTTCCTTGTTTGATTCCTGGAGGACAAACTTACGCCCTTGTCCTCTTTCCGCAAAACCCAGATCTTCGGCCGCGATCCATGGAACAGGTTTAAAGGCATCATGGAGTTCACACAGGTCGATCTCAGAGGGATTTAACCCGGCCTCCTGGTAAGCCTTTCGTCCGGCAAGTAAGGCTGATTCAAGATAAATTAACGTTTTTCTCTCGGCGATCTTGATGCTGTCAAAAGCGGATTTCACGCTCGTCAACTTGATATCCGTTTGCTGAGGTATCAGGTAAACAGCGCCTGATCCGTTGTAGGACCCGCTGCAATCGAATTTTGTGAGGGGTTTGGCAATAATCCGGTTGACGGCAGGATCAATATAGTCTTTCCAAGAGATCGGCTGCCTGAAATAAGCGAATTCGTTCAAGGCGCCGAATTCGAGGCTGTGGACGCTCATTTGGAAGCAGGCCTTCCGGAATTCTTTTTCCGAAACTTTGTACGCATCCATGTATTCAGATGAGGCGAGGGCTGCTACGGCCGGCATCTCACCCAGGCCTCTTTCTCGTTCCTCTTCGGCAATCACAGTCGAAATCTGAGAGGGGATCTCTTCATTTTTAAGCTTCCCCTTCATCTTCTCCCCAAAACAGACCAGAACTTTTAATCCGGATGAAGCCAATCTTTTTCCCAGTTCAACCGCAGAGGCTCCTGTCGCCGACCCCAATTCCACATGATAAATCTCTGTGTCTCGGGATAGCCCGAGTTCCATTCCCACCAGGGAATCGAGGCCGGTTTGCCGGGCAAATCCGATGGGATCCATGCTCCCGATAACCAGGCAATCGGGAACCGCATCGGGAGTGAATGGAACGGAATCTTGGAGGGCTTTCTGACAGGCGTCTGCCAGCATAACACCGATTGGACGGAAATCCTTTCCAAAGGGCGTTAAACTAACTCCTGCTATGTAAACATCGTTCATGCAGATGAGGACTCCTCAACCCTCAAAAAGTTCTATTCTATTTTAATATTCTCTTTCCAATAATAATAGCATAATATTAACCGCACTATCTTGCAATCTTACCGACAATAAAATAACCTTTACCTGCCTGGATTATTTGCGAGCCAAGCCGACCCGCCCCACCTCAACGTCGAGGTGGCAGCAAGGAAATGGCCCATGAACAGGAGACGGAATTCAAAATGATTGAAGAGAATGTAGCCAAAATCTTAGCCGCGCTGCCCGAAGGAGTTGAGCTCGTAGCCGCGGCGAAAACTCGCACGCCCGAAGAAATTTTACGGGCGGCAGATGCGGGTGTGAGGATCATCGGAGAAAACTACGTGCAGGAAGCACAGAGAGCTTTCGAACTTGTCGGCCACAAAGTGAAGTGGCATTTCATCGGTCATCTTCAGCGGAATAAGGTCAGGAAGGCCGTCAAGGTTTTCGACATGATCGAGACTCTGGATTCCTTGGATCTTGCAGAAGAAATCGACAAGCACAGCGCCCAAGAAGGGAAAATCATGCCCGTTCTCATTGAAATCAACAGCGGCAGGGAACCTCAGAAATTCGGAGTGATGCCTGAAGAAACCGAGCGCTTTATTCAGGAAGCGGGTGGATTCAAAAACATGAAGATCAAGGGTTTGATGACTATGGGACCGGCTTTTGGCGATCCTGAAAATGCGCGACCCTTCTTTGTTGAAACCAAATATTTATTCGATAGAATTAAATCTTTAGAAATCCCAGGCGTCGAGATGCAATATCTCTCGATGGGGATGACAAATTCCTACAGAGTGGCGATTGAAGAGGGAGCCAATATCATAAGAATAGGTACCAAAATCTTCGGTCCGAGAGGATAGGCTGCTTTTATTCCTAGAATTCTTATAAATTTATGTTGAAAAAAAAATTTTGATCTTATATGATTTTATGTTCTTTATATTAAATCATTTATAGAATAAGGAGTCATCCATGATAAGACTTTCTACCAAAGGAAGATATGGAACTCGATTGATGGTAAGCCTTGCTCACCATTATAATAAAGGAAGAGAATCGATAATACTCAAAAACATATCCGATGAGGAAGATATCTCGATACGCTATCTCGAACAGATCATCATCCCGCTCAAGATCGCTAGGCTCGTGAAAAGTATAAGGGGAGCAGGAGGGGGATATATCTTGGCACGGCATCCTTCTGATATCAAATTGAAAGGGATCCTTTTAACCCTGGAAGGATCGTGCTGTCTCGTCGAGTGTGTGGATGACGAAGACTATTGCGACAGAATCAAAGAGTGTGCCACCTATGAGATCTGGAAAAACGCCAGCTCTCTCCTGAAAGATTATTTCGAGAATACGACACTTCAGGATCTCGTGGAGATATCTAATAAAAAGAATCCCCCAGCCAGAAAATAACTAGAGCCACCAATCCTTTTTTCCCCTCTTGACTTTATATCTAGAATTTATATAAGATTTATATGTCAAATAGAGATAACTTGCCAGCTTCTAGAAGGAGACGGTCATGATTAAACTATCCACCAAAGGAAGGTATGGTACTCGCCTGATGCTCAATCTTGCTCTTCACTATAATGAAGGCAAAGAAGCGATCGTGCTTAAAAATATATCCAAAGAAGAGGACCTCTCCATTCGGTACCTAGAACAAATTATCATTCCTTTAAAAATAAATAAATTGGTCAAAAGTGTGCGGGGAGCTGGTGGAGGATATACGCTGGCAAGGGACCCTTCTAGAATAACAGTGTGTGACATCATCGAGGTTTTGGAAGGATCGTGTGCCCTTGTCGATTGTGTTGAAGACCCGGATAGTTGTGAACGAATGACTGAGTGTGCCACTCATGAGGTCTGGAAAGAAGCCAGCGATCTATTGAAAAACTACTTTGAAAGCAAAACACTCCAGGACCTCGTGGACATTACCGAAAAAAAGAGAGCCAAAAGGAAAAAAAAGTAGCCTTTTATAAAAAATATTCTTGACATGTCTCCCACTATCTCTATAGAATATATATTGTATATGTATGCAGTGTGCTAAAGATTAAGCAATGGGACGCAGAAAAGAGTTTTGAGACCGAAGTGGGATGTTTACAATCCTTTTTCAAGGGTTGACGATTATTGAAAAAAATTTATCAAAAATATCCCCAGTTTTAATAAGGCAAAGGAGAGGGAAATGAAAAAAGCCAGCTTATTTTATGGGCTACCTACGGTTAGCATCGTCATCCTGGCCGTCTTTTTGTTCTTTCCTTTTCTGAATGCAAAAACACCAGCTTTTCAAGAAGAAACGGGCACGGATGTCTGCGCCGAATGTCATGATGACATAGCGCATGACTTTCAAGCTCAACCTCATGTTGGTAATAGCTGTGTCGCCTGTCATGGTGATCCAGAAACGCATTTGGGAGAAGGGGGAGGACCTAACATCTTCGCCTATGGGGCGGAAGAATTGGCCAATGACAAATCGAACAGATGTCTTACCTGCCAC
>Ga0114930_10000288_pt1 | contig 55207 bp, 57 predicted proteins | sample AnhtaG_FD_87300 | JGI IMG/M metagenome (GOLD analysis project Ga0114930, IMG submission 87300) | Deep subsurface microbial communities from Anholt, Denmark to uncover new lineages of life (NeLLi) - Anholt_01485 metaG | ecosystem: Environmental > Aquatic > Marine > Oceanic > Sediment | place...
ATGAGTATGTAAAATAAGCTATTTAAATATGTATATATTAATTGTGAGGGTCAACCGATAATATTTATGTGAGGAAAGTTAATGTGACAATGTCAAGGTAATACCTTCTGTGGTTATTGGGGGGCAGATCGGGCCGCGGGTTATTAGGGATGTGGATGCTGAAGGGGTTGAAGATGTATATTGCGGTAATGTTGATATTTGTGAGCTTGTTGATATTTTCCAGGTTGGTTTAATACCGGGGTATGATGTATGAGCTGGGGAGTAATCTCCATCTTCTTCACAAGGTTAAAGTTACAGACACCTTTCTTGTACCTGACCTTTTCTGCCCCTGAAACGCAAGCGATAATGCAGATTATGTCAATGTAATCAAAGTCAATAACAGCACCAGAACTACAGAGACAAATGTTTATATGTCATTGTCACCACAATAATTGTTATGACAATTATGTCTGAATTCATAGATCGACATGATGAAATATTATATCTCGAAAAAGAGTTTAAAGCCCCAGGATTCAAATTTATCTCGCTTATCGGTAGAAGGCGTGTGGGCAAGACAAGACTTATTGAAGAGTTCATTAAAAGCAAGGAGAATGCAGTGTATTTCCTTGTACAGGAACTTGATGATAAAGAATTAAGACTCGCTTTTGCAGAAAGATTGCACAGAGGACTAAAGATCAGCTTTTTCGGCACACCTTCATGGGAAACTATTTTCGAGGAAATTTTTAACATATCTGAAAATATGAGGGTCGTGCTGGTATTTGATGAATTCCAGAGATTCTCAGGCATCAATAAATCAGTGCCATCCATATTGCAGGGTCTTATTGATAAACACGCCAGGAAATCCGGGCTTTTTCTGATCGTCACGGGGTCGTCCATAGGTATGATGCATAAATTATTTGACTATACCTCTGCACTTTATGGGAGAAGGACAGGCCAGCTATATATCCAGCCGCTTAAGCCGTATCACCTTAAAGAGTGGTTCCCTAACATTTCAGTGGAAAAAATGGTTGAGATATATTCAGTTTTTGGTGGAACGCCGAAATATCTTGAAGACGCAGATCCTGAAAAGTCGATTATGGAGAATATCAAAAACAGTATAGTGAACAAAAAAAGCATCCTATACAACGAGCCTGAAATATTGGTAAAGACCGAGCTTCCTGACAGTGCGACGTACTTCAATATATTGAAGCTTATATCCGAAGGAAAAACAAAACCTGTCGAGATTGCAGGGTCGTTAAGCATAAAGCAGACATCCCTGGGATATTTTCTGTCTATTTTGGAAAAAGATATGGAGCTTATAAAAAGGGAAGTTGTGGTGACAGAGAAAAAGGTGCGCACAAAAAAATCAATCTATAAAATGAATGATGCTTTTTTCAGATTTTGGTTCAGGTATGTTTATCCTTACAAATCTGAGATTGAGATAGGGAATGTGGAGTATGTAACCGAAAGGATTGAAAAGGGACTGAACTCTTTTATTGGCCACTCTTTTGAGGATGTATGCAAAGATATTCTTTTAGTTATGAACAGAGAATCCGGTCTGTTGCCATTTAAAATCTCAAAGATCGGTACTTGGTGGGGTCACAAAAGAGAAGATGGTATAAGGAAAGAGCTTGAAATTGACATCACAGCCATAAATGAGGATACAAAAGATATCCTTTTTATTGAATGTAAATGGAAGGAAAATGTTGATGCAATTAAAGTTCTGAAGGAATTGAAGGAAAAAACCGGATTTGTGGACTGGAACAATGAAGGTCGTAGGGAATACTATGCTGTTTTTGCCAGATCATTTAAAGAGGGAACAAAAGAGCCAAATGCAATGCTTTTTGACATTAAAGATATTGAAAAAATAATTGCGAAGGCCGATGTACAGAAAGCTGATCCTGTATTTGAGTAAAAGCGTTTCCCAGGAGCTTTTATTTTTTCTAAGTGATTGTGTGTATATAATGAAAAACGACTATGGGAACTGGGATTTGTTGCAGGTTTTCTCAAAGGACTTATTGCCACTGAATTAGGTAAGTTGATCGTGCCCGGGATGGGGGACCATGAAAAAATAGACCATCCTTCCCAGGTTATCGGGTCGGCTGTGGTGATTATCTTTATTGTGGTTATAGTGGCTGCTGTTACCAGGATGAACCCTGTGTTTGTGGCTGGGCTTGTGGAGAATGGAATTGTAGAATTTTTTGGTGTTTGTAATACCTTCAGTGGTTATTGGGGGGCAGATCAGGCCGCGGATTATTAGGGATGTGGATGCTGAACGGTTAAAGGTCTATATCTCGCTGATGTTGATCTTTGTTAGTGTGTTGATATTTTCAACGTTGGTATTATTTCTTATGTTTGAACAACAAGTATTTCTATAAACTGAGATGTGGGAACATAGAATCCCATACCTAATAACTTATTTAGCATGTTTCTTCAGCTTGCTAAAAGGATAAAAAATAAACAATAAAGCTATTAATGATATCAGACAACCGATAATATGAAAAATTATTGGTCTGAAAGAAATGGTATTATCAGCTCCGCTCCTTTTTGTTTGTGCAAAGACTGAATACAGGCCTACCGAATCCAGACCGTTATTACCATTGAGCACCCAACCGTTTTGATCATGGGTGGGTGATGTAAAAATCATATATGGTCCAGTTTCAGGTACTTGAAAGGTGAACGCTGATTTTCTTGTATAACTCAATTCTTTCCACTGTTCAATTGTATCAGCATTATCATATACAAAGACGAAGCCATAATCATTGATATCAATAATTTTGCTTTCTTCGACTAATTCGTTCCAAGTCTTGATTTCTTTTAAAGAAGTTACTTGCCTGATCCTCGACGTATTATGGAGATTCCTAAATACCACGAGTTTATCATTTTCTTTCAATAATTCCAGATCAGTTTGATTATAGAGAAAATCATATTTTTGATAGTCAAGCTCCTTGGCAAGTATAATATATTTAACATTTAGTGGAGTTATCAGTTCTCCAAAATTAGTTATTTCGTTTTTATGTTCAAGCAAATATTCCATATAATATTGGGTCGGATTTGAGCTCTGAGTTTGAATACTTCCCACCTCTGCATTTTGTCCGCTAATCACAGGTTTGTCTAAAAAGATACTCGCAGGATTTGCGATGCGCCTCTCACTCCAGCCGAATGTCATATACATGTGCCAGGGGAAAAAGAGCACGTCAACATCTTTTGTATCATTCATTAACAGGTCATTGATCTCATACCATTCAGGCGGGTAATCCTTTGGGGTGACCTGTCCTGAGAATCCATTAAAGATGGTAACAGAATATAAAAGGGGGACGGCAAGGATAATTCCGGCTAAAATGAAGGAAAATATTCTTTGCTTGTCTTTTGTGAGGGATGTGAATCTCTTATTTGTGCTTATGTTTGAACAGAGTTCATGAACGCCCAGGCTGCCTAACACTGCATATACGAATACTATAATAGCAACAAACTTTTGCGAGTCCCTCATCCCTTTGAAAATAATTAAATGCTCGAACAGGTAATTGAAAATGGGTGCAAATGAAGGATAGGTGACACCACTTGCCAGCACCAGTGAGATGATGGCTGCTACTACCAGCCCTTTGTTCATGGATTTTTTTGTGTTTACAATAAAACCATAGACTGCGAAGAACAGAATTATCGTAAAGAGCCCTATGAAGATCCATTTTGGAGCAAGATGGAATGGATATATATATCCTCCTCGCCAGAAACCGTACATCATGGCAATGGATATCAGGATATTTCCCGAAAGAGTACCCTGGCCCGTGAAAGCCGTGAGATCAGGTGCTGAAATATTATTCAGGACAGATGACCCGCTAAAAGTTGTGACAAATACCGGCAGGATCCAGAACATATTGACAAGGAAAAATTTAAAACCAAATACAAGGGTATTTTTAAAAATAATTTTTCGATCATGTTTGATCTCAGCCAATACAAAGAGAAAGATACACAATTGCATCAATAATACCAATAAAAAAATATGAAAATCAAAAATGGCAATAACGGTAGTCCATACCAAGGGCTGTTTCCATTTTGTATTATCATGGAGAAAATCTGAAAAACTCCTGACTGCTAGAGGGACGAAAGCATAGGCCAACAGCAAGTAGAGATGTCCGGCCAGAAACCTGGTATAGATGAACGGATTTACAGCATACAGGGTACCGCCAAAATATTTTCCAATGGCAGACCGGGATGGGACCGAAGTATGGGCTGCCCATCCTGAGATGAAAAAAACCAAGAATAGAATGATCTTTTGGGTAAGCCAGGCAGGTAAAAATATCTCAGAAAATTGAAGGAGCGCCAGAAATGGGAGTTGTCCTCCGAAACCATTGTTCAAAATGTGATCTGCCACATAATTCCTGTCAGCTGCCCAGATTGTGTCCAGGGTCAGGATGTAGCCAGGAGCAAACAGCGGGTAGAAAATGGCCAGGGTCAGGAGCGTGTAATAAATAACAAGGATATTATTGGTAAGAACGGCCCGGATCTTATCACAACAGGACTTGAAATTCACAGGTATCTCCTCAGATGGAATTGGATTTTTTAATAATTATCCTGGATGTCATGTGAAGGATTGCAAAACCCAGGATAATTACGGCAAGTTCAGGCAGGAATCGACTCACAGTCCACCAATCGAACAGAATCCCATATACGAACATGATGACAAATATAACCGAGAGATAGATGGCCACATCTTTTGAAATGTCTGCAATATGAATTATATATGACATGTTAATGTCCAGTCTTGATCGCATGCCTGATATGAATCTGCTTCCTGGTTGCAGTAATTTGTTTGAAGTGAAGGATAGCATATTGTGTGGAACATGTCTGCAGGCCCAATGATAGGTAGTGTCAGCTAAATCCAGTACCATCTTTGCTATTTTGTTCAGTTTATTGGCAGTATCGTCAGGCAATGCCAGTTCAAAAAATCGAATGGTCACCCCGATCACTAAGAGGTAATATGCATAAATGGCCAGATTCTCTGCAAGGGGTTCATCACCCATTGCCAGGGTAACAGCAGTGGCAAATAGCAGAACGAGGGCCAGAAAGATGGGGTAGTTGGAGGGGGGCCAGTCACTTGTTTCCATCTTGGTATTTCACCTTTTTTTTATCAATGATGATATCCATTTTATACTATTCTGACTAGGTCCCTATCTATTAAGTGCTTTTATGAATCCAGAGAGGACCCTTGAAACTGGAGTAAGCAATCTGTTGGCTGGCAGTCCCGAGACAAGTATTGATACATCTTCCTCTGTTAACAGGTTGAAGATGGCCAGTATGATTACGTAGGCAGTCACGCTTACTACAAGATCGGCCATAAATGGGAATATCCCTGCATGGGGCAGTAAGTAGATGAGTATCAGGAGGACCCCGAAGCTCAGCAGGGTCTTGATAATGGCCATTGAGTCCCAAGTGGACCGGTATGTGCGGGCATACTGGAGTGCCAGTACAACTAATCCGAACGCACAGGCTAAGGCAGTGGAAGTTGCGGCCCCCTCGATCCCGTATAACGGAACCAGTGTTAACAGCAATATGATCTCGAAAAGTACTGCTATTGATAGCACCATCGCAGGGATCTTGGGTTTATGCCGTGCCTGAAATATAAAAGTGAGCACCATTACCAATACCAGACACCCCATTCCAATGGCCACGATGCTCAATGCCCTGGCACCTGCCAAGTATTCCGAAGGGAACATAATGGAAATAAAAGCATCCGGAACAGTAGCGATGACCAGTGATACCGGCAGGATGAACAATGCTGCGTATTTTATGCTCTTTGACGGGTACATCTCATTCTCAGCATGTTTTGAGATGTAGGGGAACATCACGCTCATCATTGCACCAGTGAAAAATATGGGGAGCTGGGCCAGGATCAATGCGGCCCGGTAGTATCCTGAAAGCGCATCAGATAATGCTCCTTCTGTTAAGAATTTGACCCCAAGTATGTCGATGTTCATAAGCAGGGTGGTCCCAAGGGTGCCAAAGAACATGGGCAGGGCAAAAAAGTAGACGTTCGATCCTGCCCAGCCTTTTACTTTCCAGAAATTGAAGTCCCTGGTCAATACTACGGCCAGGATAAGGCCGATAAATACGGAAATGGGGAAGCTCAACACCGCCCCCAATGCACCCCAACCCAGAGACACCAGGATGACTGCAGATATGAGTTTGACAAAGGTGGTCACTACCCCGATGGACCCGAATAGCCCGAAGCGAAAGGTACCCTGGAGGAGGCTCATGTAAATGACCATTGCAGAAGAGATAACTGTGGCCAGGATTACAGATATGACCAACAAATGGTAATCTGCTCCAAGGTAGATTAGTCCGGTTGCATAGCCGAGATAGAACAATAATGATAAGACGACAGCTATGGTGGTATTCCCGGTGAGCGCGCTCTTTAACACCCGGTTTTTCAAAGTCTCTTCAAATTCACCTGATATGAATTTGGTTACGGTAAGGGGAAAGGCAGAGGTGACAAAGAGTGAAAAAATAATAAAGAACGACACTGAAACTCCAAGCATACCGTACTGTTCGGGTGTCAACAGCCAGCCCATACTGACATTGAATATGTAGTTGGTGAGCGCACCTATGACAAATGCGGCAAATATGAAAAAGCTGTTTTTTGAAGGATTTGTCAAGCTGCATCTTCCTGAAGAATTATAATTGAAAGATAAATGATCTGAATATTATTAAATCCCACTGCGGCAAAATAAATTAATGTATCCTTTCATTTCCATTATGCAGGTTCAGTGTAAGTTCTGCCTGGTTATGACCGTGGCGGCACCTATCGGAAAAATTGATTAAAAATAATATTTAAAGCATGACTTTTGCTTTTATTTGTGCTATATCATGTTCTATCGTTGAGATCCTCTCGTCAATATGAGATCTGAACTCATCCTTAGCAGAGCGAATTTCGGATGTTATTTCTATTCTACTTTGGTCTATTTTACCCATGGTTTCAATCTGCTTCCCAATCATGACATCTTGTTTCTCAATCATGACATCCTGCTTATTTCCAAGGCTATCAAAACCATTCTTTGTTACATGAATGAGTTCTTTTAGCAAATCAGCGGCAGTATCCAGTCTTTCATCGGTTTCCCCCTCACTCACGAGTTTGTAGAACCCTTCATAGTCTCCGGTAGGATTGGAATATTCTTTCACGATGTCATTAACATAGATAAGCGTATTTTTAATATATATTCCTTGAATGAATCGCTCTAAATCAGCATCATCCCCTTCTGCTATGATTTTTACTCTTCCATCTGAAAGGTTCTGTACATTTCCTTTTATGTCCAATGCATTAGCTATAGCCACAGCCTTTGCTCTGAATCCAGCTTGTTGTACGTTACCTGAGATATGGAGAATTACTTTTTTCATCAACAACACATGTAGTTTAAAATCTAATAAAGGTTTCGAGATGGAATGAATCAGTCCAGCACATCCGTTATCTCTCATTAATTCCCTGAGTTGAATCAGCATTTTTATCAGACACAGATTTACACAGAGGGACACAGAGAAAAATAACGAACTTCTGCGTCCTCGGCGGTTTTTTCACAATTCCTCAGGATAAACTAAAAAATCACTTAAATCAGCGTCTTAAAAAATGACGTTCTTAGCCCGACGCTTATGTCAATCTGCACCCTATTCACCACCAGTCCCCCGATACAGATTCAGTGCAGTATAATACACGATCAGGGTCCCGATGATCACAATAAAGCTCAACTGCTGGATCTGCGTGACAATATAAGCGGCACATAAAAACACCAGCAGCATCCCGGCAAAATCGTGCAGGTGCGAATCCTTTATTAAAAACGCTTTAATGGGGGAATCACTCCGCTTGGCCATAACAGCACCAGCACCTATCCCGGTAAACACGATCCCCACAATAGCCATATCAGTCTGCATGCTCACGATCGCAGCAAGCAACACCGCACCCCCGCAGGCGAGCAGCACCAGGTCCAGGGGGAGTGACCTGCTCTCAGGGTGCATATGGTTACGCACCGACACAGCAGCGAACATGCCGATCAACAGCAGCATGAGCTGGGGATAGAGGTCGCTGGAAATAATGGTTGGCGGCAGCGCTTTCCTGCCTGGCGAATAGGTGAAGTCCTCCCCCACGATCTCCAGGAACTCATTGTCCTGCATCCCACCGGCCTCCACAACCACAAGGTACTGGCCGTCACCCTGGTAGAAATCACCATACGATAAGCCGATATCAAAGGTACTGCCAGAAACGGGCACCTCCTTGAAGAACACCTGGCTTTTACCATTTTCATATACTGCATAGACCCTGACCACCGCAGTCATATCCCAGTCCACCAGATCGGGCGAGAAAGGAGATTCCAGGCTTACCGTGCCCCGAATGCCGTTATCTTCATGCAGGTCGGCAGTGAGCGCGGTAACGGCAGGGTTCAAGGCCAGCACCCTGTAATATACTTCTTCTTCAATAGTAGAGTACTCGGTCTTGACAGAGACAGTAACAGTGTAGCTGCCCGGCTTTTTGGGTGCTTTCAGTACCGCATTAAAGGACTCTGATTCCCCTGATGACAGGTCCATTTCAGGAGTGAGGATCGTACTGCTGCCATCTGTTTTGATGGTTATCTCAGGTGTGCCTGTATATCTAACCCCTAAATTGTTAGTTATAGAAAAGCTAATGTCCATATCTTCTTCCTGATGGTAGGTGGGGTCCAGAGAGATCTCATCCACGACCAAGTTCAATTCATCGGTACTGGCCGAGATGATATCCTCAAGCCAGACCGCGCTGTTACCCTGAGCATCAAATATGCGGGTTACCTTGAAGTTCAAACCTTCTTCGCCGTTCTCGTAATTCATGGATATTATATCACCTTCTGATGCCACGGTGGAGTCCACAGTTTTGCCGAATTTGTTTAGGCTGAAAAGAGCATCATTATTTGCCACTCCATCAAGGTGAAGAGTGTAGATAGAGCCGATGCGGGTGGAAGGAGTCGTCGCGTCGAGGTTGAGTTCGTTGATGTAGTCAGAGGCGTTCTCCATGGTAATGGGGCGGAGGTAGAAGTTGTCGAAGTAGCCTGTGGATTCATAGACATCGAAGCCAACTTTACCGGATGGGTTTTCGTCTTTGAATTCTGTAGTGAGGGCGAGGCGGTCGTCAAAGTAGACGTAGATATTTTTGTTTAGGCGAACGACTTTTAGGTGGTGGAATGTGTTGGGGTCAAATTCGATTGAGGTGTTGGTGGAGGTGTTGATGTAGGTTTTGGTGTTGATGAAGGTGAAGCCTTTTTGTTCAATTCCAAATCTATCGTATTCTTCGTCTCGATTATCACTACCAAAAATAACACTTGCATAATTATCAGAGTCCTGATATAATAAATAAAAACCAACCTGCGCAAAATTATGAATATTTGATTCATTTCCAGTTATATCAATTTCACTGGTGTATTGCGTATCATCATATTTTTCAAAAATCAAACCCGGTCTTCCGCCAGTGCTGGAAACAGTTCCGTTTATGATCTGCCAAGTATCTGTTGTAACAGGAGTCCATTTCGATAAATCTAGAATATCAAAACGGTCGGTATAAACAATGGTCTCAGCCGATGTATTTTCGATAAATACAACTGCAAATATTAAAAGTATAAACACAAACCTCAATAAAAATCTACGAATCATGTATACCTCTTGTTGTTTTTCTTTTTCTTAAGTCCCACAATAAATAACTGACACATATAATAAATGTTATCAATGAGATTAATAACCCAATATAAAAATAAGATTGAGGCTTGAAATAGAGCGTTATAACGAAGTTTTTGCCTGTGTCGAGTTCATTTGGATCGATGTACCAGGCGTTGGCGTAGCCGTTGACGAGGACATGGTATTTTTCGGGTATAGGTTTGCTGGATATTAGGGTTAAATCTCTAAGCTCAAAGAACTTGGATTCGTGCTGACCCTCAGTAACATTAACATTACTGTAATTAGTTATGGGATTACACTGCACTGAGTCAATGTTTAGGTAAGCCTGCCAATCCGGGTGGTATGATTCAGAAAAAATAAGCCAGAAAGGCTCATGAACATTTTCAATTTTTACTTTGTATTTAGTGGGATTGATTTTTTGGAAAAATATGTTGGGATGTGCTAGGCTGTTTATTTCTGGAATACTTTTGTTCTGATTCTGAGAAGAAATGATAATAATTTGCTCGTTTGGAATAAAAGTAGAGGTGTTTATTATCTGATTGAAGTCATCGAATGTAGGGATTATTATCTGAGATGAAGTAGTGTAAATATGTGGTAGGTAGTAAGTGTAAGGGATCTGATAAAGATCGAGTTTCCCGAAGGAATCAATGAAAGGTACGTCTAATTGATCTAACATCGATTCTATCTCCTGTTGATCATTCAATTTTTTTCCATTATAATTGCCATGTACGATATCTACGTCATTCTGTACAACAATGTATTTAATCCCAAAAATACTTGTCATTTTATACAAATTATTTAAATTTTGGTTATCTAAATTTGATAAAATTTTCGCACTTACATCATAATTATTGTTCAAATATGAAATCGTGCTATGCTTATAAAGCAACCAAGTCATATCAGGACCATCATAGCCATATTCCCAGTTATATCCCACATAAGTAGATGGTCTCAAAGGCAATGAAAGAACTCTATAGTCCGTTGAATCACTATGGAAGTATTCTGAAATATTCTGATAATATGTCGGTACTTCAACAAAAGATGATATTTCATTACCACGAATAGTAACAGGTGTATTCACAACACTTCCGGTCCACATCGGAAAGGCATATATACCACATACTAAAAACAATATTATTATAATAATTAGTTTACTAATCTGAATTCCAAATTTATGCTTTATCTGAGTATATATAACAGCTACACCAACCCCAAATAAAACTGCAGACGAGATCAATAAAAATGGCATGAACTTGTTGAACGAACTACGAAACATATCAAAAAATGGAATGTGTGTAAACATATATTTAAACAAATATCCAAATGGTGCATTAAGTCCATTGCACAAAAAAAGACCAATAACTAATAGTAACGTAAAGAATAAAACATTTTTATCTTTTTTTATGAATAATATTGGAGTTAATATGATAAAAAAAGTAAAGATTCCTATAAGAATAAAAAGAGGGTTTCCATAATAGTATCTCCATGATGGATCTTTGTATGCCCACATTCCAGAATCTAACTTTAGTGGAATTAATCTGAAAAATGTATCCAAGCTTAGACTATGACTAACGCTAATCAATGCTTGCAAAGGATCCATTACTGTTACTGCAGATGTGTAATAATCCATAACAGAGAAGATAAAAGGCAGAATAAACCATGCACTCGTCAAAAAAAATAGAGACGTTGCAGATGCGATATAAATAAATAACGTTTTGAATTTCTCTTTGTTTTTCCAAGATAAAAGTATTTGATATATTAAAAAAAGTAGTGAAATTGTCATCACAGGAATGACAAAAGCGGGATTAAGGAATACTATTGAGGAGAGGGAAAGTATCAATAACATTAATAAAATATAGATGAAATTTTGTTTTCTTAATACTAATAACAGAAGAAATAATATGGTGGGAATGAAAGGCATCAAATATATACTAAGCATCCCCATGTACCAATAATTAATCATACTCAAAGGATTAAATGCATAGAGAATCGCACTGGTTGTGGCAATTAATTTTTTATCCATCCTATAATCAAAAATTTCGTATGTAAACAAATAACAGGAAATCATTGATACAAATAATACTAAAAAATATACGAAGGCTTGTTGAGTATAATTATTAAATCCTAAAATTGCTAACAATCTGAAAAAACCAGATAGTTGTAATACAGTCATACTCTGACCAGAGGAGTACCCAGTTAAGATTTGAGGCATCCAAGTATATTTGTGAACATTAAATACATATTCCGGATTATAGAAAAATGCCATGATACCGGTATCACCAACTCCGATTGGATGACCACGCAACCAATAAAAAGGAATTAGAGAGAGTATGAAAAAAATCATTAGCGGATATTTATTGCATCCGAGTTTACCCCTGATTTGTGCTATAAGCTCCATTTAACCCTCTAAATTAACATTTGTTTTAATAATCAAACTGCGCCCAAATGATGGCATTAAATCAGCAAGGAACTTACTATTGATTTTTCCCGATGGTATAAGATTCACACAATCTGATGTAAATTCAACTACATTGAGGCCTTTGTGTACTAAAAAATCACACAGAAGATCTTTTGTGAAAAAACGGATATGACCTGCTGTAGCGTTTGGAGGAAATCCTAATGAAGCTTCAAAATATGGATTTTTCCCAAATAACAATAGTAGTCTTCTGCCCAATGAAGCTACATTTGGCGTGCTTAAAATAAGTACTCCATTTGGTTTTAATACTCTTTTTATTTCATCTATAAAAAAATCAGTGTTTACGATATGCTCAATGATTTCTCCTGCAACTACGACATCAAAGTATCCATCATCAAAATCAATTATTTTTTCTAAATCTCCTGATTTTACTTTCAAGCCGTTTTTTTTTGCAATATGCAATGCTTCTTCTGAAGCATCAATACCATACACATCATTTTTATTTTCGATCAACAATTTACCTAAACTGCCATCATAACAACCTAAGTCTAAAACTTTGTTTTCAGTGCCTACAAAGAATTGAATTTTCGTAAGTCGGATCTTTTCTGATTTGCTTAAATAATTTAATGTTTCTTTATTGTAATATTTAGAAGCATAATCAAAACAATTATTAATGGTCATTATATACACCTCAATATTTCGATTTCTCTTTCACAAATTTTATCCCAATCATATTTTTGTATAAACTTTTTACCTTTCCTACCCATCTTTTCCATCATTTGTGGATTGTTGATCACTTTTAGGACAATATCCGCAAATTGATTGATATTGCCTATCGGAATCTTCAAAATATTGTTTTCATAAATGCTTTCGTATATCGGTAAATCGTAAGCTACTACTGGCAATCCGTAGGCCATTGCTTCAGCAATAACTATACCCCAACTTTCATAAAAACTCGGACATACAAAAATTTTACTCGATGTTATCACTTTGATTTTTTCATCCTCACTTAGGAAGCCAAGCAAATCAATGTTTTTATCTAAATTTATTTTATTAATTTCATACTTAATTTTATCTCTAAATTGTTCAGATCCACCCCCAATAATAGCCAACTTAGCATTTTCATTTTGTGTACAAACTAACTCCCATATTTTTATTAAATCAAAAATACCTTTTTGTGCATGATAACGTCCAACAAAAACAGCGTCATATTTAATATTTTCAAGTGTCTTTATTTTCTGTGTACGAAAAAAATCAACACCATTATCTACAATTATGATTTTGTTAACATCTATATTTTTCTTGATTAAATACACCTTTATTTCAGCATTTATAACTAATATTTTATCTGCGCCCCATTTCATTAATCTAATAGAGACACGTTGAAATATTTTAAAAAGTAATCCATTGATTGAAGGCAATCTTAGTTTTTTTGTTTTTGAATATTCTTGCTTAGGATCATAGAAAGGATTAGGAGCTATTAAGTGAAGTATAACTATCCATTTAACACGACTATTTCTAAGTTTGAGCCAAAACGCAGGTAATATATTGGGTAAAAAATCAGATTCTGAGTAAATGATATTTTTTTTACACGATATTTTAGGAGTATTGATACAAGATTTTAATGTAATCAATATATAAGGAATAATGATTCCATACTTATCACTAATGTTAGAAATAATGTGATAATTAGCCTTGACACCATTTTTTTTACAGAATGTAACTCCAATTTTTGGAACCACCATTGTAATTCGATGTTTTTTTTCATTCAATTTCGCAATAATTTTGAATAATCGTGTAACTCCGCCACTCATTCCATGATCGTGTATATAAGTATTAGCAAATATATAAAAATCGATCTCAGAAATATCATTTTTCATTTTTTTTACCTTCGTTCATTATATCGATTAGTGTATATGCTCGAAATTTATGACTTATCGCATTTTCCATCACAATTTCATATAGTCTAAAAATAGATATTAAAAATTTAGGATAGACATGTGACTCGAAACTTTTCACCTCATGAATTTTAAAGCTGTTACTTATGATTGACATTAGTTTCGTGTATCTTAAGTGATCATGTCCTTCTAAAATGACCATGTGCGGATAGAAAAGAGGATTATATCTATTCGCCTCCAAGATTATAATACGGCCATTTGGTTTGCAAACTCTTTTAATCTCATTGAATGCTTTTTTGAATTGTGCTGAATCGTGCTTTGGTTCATCAATGTGATGCAAAATATCCTTAAAAAATACATAATCAAACGTATTGTTTTCAAATGGCAATTCATAAATAGACCCCTTCTCAAATCGAATGTTTGCATCATCACTATTATCCCAATTTATATTGATATCAACATCAATACCTTTGGTTTGTAATTTATACAATGTTGTTAAGTATTTTGTGAATTCACCATCACCACAACCAACATCTAATAAAACAGAACCCGATTCAAGTTTTAGACCCATCTTCTTGATTAAATCTTTGTGATATTGTTCAATTGCCCACATTATATCTCCTGCAAGTATTGTAAGAAAATGTCATTCCAATTAAATTGTTTGGCAAATTTTGCTGCATTTTGACGGTAATTGTTATTCAAATCGTCATCATTCATCAAAAAGAGCACCGCCCTCGTAAAATCATCTTTGTCATATTCAACAATGAATCCACATGAATTATCTTGAATTTCCCTGGCTATTTGAGGCACATCAGTAATAATCACCGGTAAACCTGTTGCAAGATATGCTTTTACCTTGCCAGGATCAGCATAATAAGTCCATGGATCAATTTTGGTATTGTACAATGCCACCGCGCAAGCCGATTTTGCTAATAATTTCTCAATTTCGCGGTGGTCTTTTATATATCCGGTAAATTCTACAAAAGATTCAATATTCAATTCACATACTTTTTGCTTTAATACAGACTCATACTCACCAGTGCCTAAGACTAAAAATTTAAAGTCTGGAATTTCTTTTATGATGTCTGGAATTGCATCTATAACTAACTGCACACCTTGTTTCTCAATTAAATGTCCCATATAAACAAGCGTATGCTTTTCAATTTCATTAAATGGTAATCTCTTGATACGATTGTACCAAATTCCAATTGGGAATGTCACTTGCCGATTATATTCACTTGTTTTCATTCCTTTTTGTTTTTCTCTCGCTTCTGCCATTCTTGAAGAAAGATTCCACGTTTGATCTGCATTTTTAACGCAATACTTATCGACCCAGTGATATAAATTATTTAATGATTTGTTCTCAAACCGCTGTGGCACATAATCAATAGTATAAAAAACAACTTTTTCAACCGTACCTATTTTCCTAAGTAAAATTCCTACAAAAGCATTTATGTTTCCAGAACCTACAAATAAATCCCATTTACGGTTTCTAATTAAAACCCAGTATATTGAAAATATAACATCTTTAAAATATGCGACAACAGATGGTAATTTCCAATTTGATAAATATCTTTCTTTGATAAGATTACCGTGTTTATAATATTTATACCCGGAACCTTTTTGTCCTTCACGATAAAACAAAGGATGACCTATGAACAACAGATCATCTGCCTTGACATAGTCCTTTAAATATTCCTCCAAGTCCTGTGCTGGACCTGTTGCAAATACATGAGTTGCTATAATATATTTTTTATTTTTAAGGCCATTCATTTTTGTACAATTCAATTGCCATTTTTCCCCTCTTTATTTGTCCGAATTTATTGTCCCCACTTGCTCCGATCTTCCTCTTTTGTTCCAATCATATTTCTCATTGTACCCCACCCATAAACCACCAGCGTTACCCAACAAGCAATCACATGAAATCCCCATGCCCCATCCTTTTTCCGCATCCAGCCCTGAATAGATTGACCTACTAATGGAAACACTACCACCGTATAAAGAATAAACTTCAACAACTTCCCCTTAGACAACGCCGACCACGGATATTTCCGAACCCCCATCTTCTCATAATATCCATAATCCCTGATCCTGCGTCGCTGTTTTCTGACAAAAGTAGAGAGCGTGCCTGAAAAGATATGGATTATCCCAGTCTTAACCTTTGCAAACTTACTGTGCCCCTGTGTCACAAGCTCATAGACCACATCAATGTCAAACAAGTAATCTTTAATTGAACACTTATCCAGCAACTCCCTTCGAACTAAAAACCCGTTGGCTCCGATTGTCGGGAGTTTTTTTTCGTTCAGTCCCACTTTAAGATAGTCACCCATATCCTCTTCATCAACAGGCATCTCTGTCCATTTACCTGTGATAAGGTTCATCCTGTCATAATTACCCATGAACAAACACAGCGGATCGTTCATTCCCATCAATGCACAATATCGTGTAATAATCCCATCCTCCGGCCTGTGGGTATAATAAAGCGGCTCAGTCCCTGCAATCTCTATATTCTCAAACGGCGCCGTCATCCTTGTAAGCCAATCCCGCTTAGGCAGGATATTGTCAGAATCGATAAGAGCAATTATCTCGCCTGTCGCATGCCTGACCCCCACAGCCTTCCCCGCCTCACCGGTCCTAAGTGGATTGGGACGGATTTTATCAGTGAATTGCCTTGCAATCTCGACCGTACCATCAGACGAGCCTGCATCTGCAATTATGATCTCTATCCTCTCCTCTGGATAATCCTGCTCGCGAATACTCTCAAGACAGGCTTGCAGGGTTTCTGATGAATTAAGAGTAGGGATTACTATTGAAATTGTAGGCAGATCATTTTTCATTTTTCGTGATACATTTTATTGTTTACAATCACCTGCTTTTCTCTTATTCGAGAAATCGGTCAAATGCCCTATCACCGACCTCACACCTTTATTAATAAACCTCAGATCATCCATATTTCTCATCGAAACCACTCTCCTGAAAATGTATTTCGGACTGAAGAATACTTTATACAATTCTTGTGTCAATTCCCTGATCTCCTCATCACTCATCTCACAGGTCATCACCGGCTCCCGCATATCGTACCGCTCCCATTCCTCGCTCCTGAGCCATCCCTTTTCCTTACACTCATCAAACAGCGGCGTGCCAGGATAGGGGATCATGATGGTTGCTTGCAACGTATCAGCCCATCCTTTATTAAATATGTCCTTTGCCAGGTCGATGGTATTTTGTGCATCCTCTCTGGATTCCCAGGGATATCCCATCATAATTGTCAGATGGGGGTCAAGACCAGCCTCTTTAGCCATCTTACAGGCAACAGGAATATCATCAACCTGAATACCCTTATTGATCCTGTCAAGCGTCTGCTGGTTGGCTGATTCCAGGCCAAATAAGATGAACCTGAATCCGGCCCTGGCCATAAGCCGATATTCTTCTTCATTGAGGCCGTTCACCCGCATGTTGCAGTGTATGGCCACCTTTTTATTATATCCCCTCTCGATCATGCCCTCGCAGAAGGTCTTGAGCCATTCACCCACGGGAAAGGTGCCCGTGTCATCCATGATCTCTTTTATACCATACTGCTGGATCAGTATCCCGATCTCATCCAGCAGGTTCTCAGGAGTTCTCACCCTGAATTCCGGATATAGCGTGGTCCAGGAGCAGAATGCGCATTTGTGGTACCAGCAGTCCCTTCCGACCATGGTGTACGTACCTGGATGGGACCTGTAATTCCCGTTATGCTCGCTATACAGTTCCCAGCGGGTCAGATCGCGGTCAATGAATGGCAGTGTATTAAGATTATGGTTCAAAGCAAATTGCCCTGTGTTATGAATTGAGCTGTTTTCCCTGTACCAGATCCCGGATTCCAGATCTTCATTGCGGCTCAAATGATTAACAAGGTTGAGCAAAAGAAAATCATAATCTCCCCCGGTCAGGATAAAATCAACCCTGGAATTCTCCATTGATTCCTCAGGCAGGGCGGTCACATGATCGCCTGTCAGGACCACAAGCATTTCCGGATATCTTGATTTGATATCGTCGATTATTGCCCAGTGCTGGTTCACCACCGGGGTTTTGGTTTCTATTGCAAGCACATCCGTACCTTTCAGGCACGCAGCCCATTCTTCATACGTATTTTGTCCTGCGATCCCATCGGCCCATATCACATCATACCCGTTTTTCTTCAATAACGTTGCCGCGTAGGCCGGAACCATTGGGTAGATATAGGTTGGTTTATGGAACCACTGGAACTGCCTGTTCTGGCTCAAAAGGGGAGTTCCTTTATCACTTGTAAGAGGTGGATATCCTATGCAGATTCTCATTGCTCCAGCCTCCATGTTGCGATTCCCTTCAAGAAATAAAAACCATAGAAAACATGAGTTAAGAATATTCCCATTCCGGTCAATAATCCTAAACGAATGCTCTTATGGCGGAAAAAAATAAAAAGTATCGTCAAACCCAATAAAATAACATAGAATACTAGAGGTATCAGGATGAACGGATTTTGGGTATACATGCCTATTACAGATAATCCCAGATAAATTAAAAACATGCTGGGCATAAAATAACCTAGTCGAAGGGACGTTTTAGGATATTTCTTGACAAAATATCCCCTGTGTGTGGCATAATTGCTGATTTGTTTAAGATGTTCCCTGAATAACCTTCTTCTGTGATGATAGACTACAGCTTTTGGATCATACACGATCCTCTTGTCAAGTTTATAGACAATATCCAGGCACAGTTTTGTATCCTCGCCAGGCCAAAAAATAGTGTCAAATCCTCCAAATTGTGCAAAAATGTCTTTACGAATACTGAAATTCACAGTAGGGAAATCATCCACATCAAACTTATCACGTGCCGGGATATACCGGTACCTGTTAGACCCGCCGCCCATGAAACTCTCGAATACCAACCCAGACGCTTTTTGTAAAATAGTGTTATCAGGGGGGGTTATGGCAGGGCCGCCGACAGCTGCAACCTCAGGGTCGTTGAAATTGTCTACAACATGGTTCAGCCACTCAGGTGTTGGATATGCATCATCATCCAGAAATGCAAGTATCTCTCCATTGGCATATTTCAATGCAAGATCTCGCTTTTCAGCAGGCCCCATTGTACCGGTAGGAATTATCCTGGCTTTGTCAAATGATTCATCTGACTCCCCATCAGGAAAGATCAGGACTTCAAAATTTTTAAAGTCAAGATCATTTATGTACCGCATAGATTCCTGTATATATTCATTGATCTCTTTCACAGGGATTATGATAGATACAAATGGTTTAACGTCCATTCAGTGCACCGATTATTTTCAACTTATTGTATATCCATATAAAGATTTAATAACAATGGTCAACAGCTAATTTTTACAGCTTGCTGTAATAATTTCTGCTTGAAGTTCTTGTTTTTCTTTATGTTCTATAGATGTATTCCCCACACTATTATAATACTTCAAAATATTCAGCCTGTAATACACAGCCGCCGTATCCCACCCGATCTTAAATATATGTCTCAAATCCATGCAATCCCCTGCCGGATCAAAATCAATATGGACAGGGCTTTCAGCGATCTTAAATCCATATTTATGCGCCAGTACCAGCTGTTCCACATCAAAAGCATATCGCTTGACCAGCAGCTTTGGCATAATGGTCTCCAGCACCTCTCTCCGGTACAGTTTTATCCCCACCTGAGTATCCGAGACCGGTAAGTTGAACAGTAATTTAGTGTATAACTGGTAGGCCCTGCTAAGGAACTGCCGCCTCAGCGGGAATCTTTTCACCACGCTGTCCGGGTGCCTCTTGGATTGGATCACCACATCGGCTCCTGTTTCGTGGTACGTGTTCAATAATGATTTTATCTGCCGGGGTGGTATGTCGAGGTCGCCGTCCAGGAATGTGATAAGGTCTTTCGTGGCATGGCTGAAACCCACTTTTATGGCATGGCCTTTTCCATTATTCTTGACATATGTGACGATCTTCATCGATTCTATTTGTTTGGATGCTTTCAGTATCTCATCCAGCGTAGAATCATGACTGCCATCGTTTACTACGATGAGTTCAAAATCATTATCGCAAAACCTGCTTAATTCACTGTGAATTTCCAATAGGTTTTGATAGATATGATGTCCTTCGTTATAACTGGGGATAATAATTGAAAGCATTTTATCATTTTTATTTTATTAAGTTAAAATCTATTATACTTAATTACTATAAATTATTACCTATATATTATCCATAAATTAGTAAAGTTTATTACCCTTTCAGGTTAAAATCACCATTACAGTACAATAACAATTTTAAATAATAAATTATATCAATATATAGAATTTTCAGTATTGACGAAAAGACTTATATGCTTATGTGGAATCTAAAATTTGGATTATTATTATACTTATAGTGATTTTTGATGGGTAAAAAGAATGAGGCATCATATTTCAAATGAAAAATGGAAGAAAATAGGCAGTGTTGGAATAACATTAACTATCGTATTGATGTTGGTCTTATCCGGGCCTGCCAGTGCGGTGACGATTAAGATTAGCGGGCTTGACACAGAATATACAAAGGGCAATAATGTGGAATTCCAGGTATCAATAACCCTGCATTCACCTGACAAATTTGTGCCTATTTCTAATTTTTCTTTGAATCTTTCTGGTCCCACCTCAAAAATATGGATATTTGATCCGAATGGTACTTTAATACCTGATGATCCCACCAATATAGTTATTACAAACATATCAACTCCTAATGCCTCTGTTTATGGACCCGGAGTAGGATACGGGGTGGATTCTAATACCGGGGAAGGGTTCGATTTCGGATCCGGATTTGGATATGGATCCAATTTTGGAGCCGGTAATACAGGGAATGTAACTTTTACATATAATGTTACTTTGTACACCACCAATCTTGCTACAGGGACATATAAAGTCACAGCAAACCTCAATACAGATAATAGTACCAAACCTTCCTTCACATCCTCAGAAGCCACATTTACCGTAAACGCTGCACCCTGCATCGGCTGCGGTGGCCGCGGTGGCGGTGGCGGCGGCGGTGGCGGCGGCACTGGTGAGAAAAATTATAACATCGAATTATATGAAAATGACCGGCAATTTGTATATGATGGCCAGCTTACGAGTTTCAATTACTCATACAAAGGCAACATCGCAAAATACCTCAACTTCACAGGTGAAGGATCACTTGGAAAAATCCTGACAAAAGTGGAAATGCTGTACAATACTTCAACCATGATCGAACTTGATGCGCCCGGTGAGGTCTATAGGAACTTAAATGTCTGGACCGGATTTTCTGGCTGGTTCTCATCAGACCATCTATCAGATCCCACACTCACCTATACTGTAAACAAATCATGGGTGCGAAATAACAACATCAAGCTTAGTTCAATTAGTCTATACTTTTATGATGCAGGTAAATGGATAAAGCTCCCAACCCAGAAGATCGATGAAGACTCTCTAAAATATTATTTCAAATCCGATCTAATAATAAATGGATCTCTGGGACACATGGCAGTTTCCGGACAATTCAACCCACCGCCACCAAAGCCCACTCCAATACCCACTCCGATACCCACACCTACGCCGACCCCTGAAATAACGCCAACTCCAACACCCATATCCTGGTCAGGAGTATGGAGTGAATCGATACCCGGATTCCAGATGATCGGGGCTCTCTTAATTATAATAACCTTATATGTTATCGGTAGGAGGAGACCAAAATGACCCAAAACAATATTGATGTAGATAAGATATTATCAAATCCATTATTTAGGAATGGAGTACATCTACTGGGTACTTTCATTTTTGGATATATTTTATTAAGGTTATTGTTACTATTCCTTGATACTACCCAGATCGGGTTAGGCTGGCTTCAGACTCATCAGAATGGAGGATTAACCATAATTATCTTCATTCTAATCTTCTCCCTATTGGTACTTGATTTAGCCATAAGCAGGGGTCGCAGGCACTATAATGATGAAAAGTATTCTATTGCCGAGGTTGGAGTTTCATATATAAAAGAAAAAACATCCGGAATAAAATCACAGTCTATTGAACCAGACACTGGTTTGACGAAAAGTGATGTCAGCAGTTTATCTGGTATGATCGGTACAGTTGAAAAAGACGATTTCATGAAAAAACCGAGAATGAGTCATATCAGCAATTTATCTGAAAGGATTGATACAGGAGTTTCAATTGTCAAGGAAGAAACTGCCCCATCTAGCAAACCAGAAACCAAAAGTGATGTTAGCAGTTTATCTGATATGGTCGGCACAGTTGAAAAAGACGCTTTCATGAAAAAACCGCGAATGGCAAATCCACTATTGAAACCTTTTGGAAGGGATTTAACATTTGATGATAATAAAAAAGCAGCAGCTTTCCCTTCAAAATTGGAAACTAGTACTGATATGCCCGAACGAGAACCGACTAATACGGAACCAAAAGAAGAAATTACCAAACCTCTTGTTTTCGAACAATTCACCAATGGTAAAAAGTCAGTAACACCTGAAACAAAACGCATAGAAAAACCACCACTTGTTTCTGCTGTTTCAAAACATTCAAACTTGAAAATCGAAAAACCAACACGATTAGGTGATCTAGTATCTAATTCAAAATTAACTCGGGAACCTGAAACCAACATCAAATATAAAGATGTCATCCCTATAACATTAAGTTACGGCAGAAGAATAATGAAATCAATAGATTCGCCGCATTGCATAAGTGTAGTAGATTTCAAGTCAAAAGTGAATAAAGATGATGCAGAACTCAAAATCGAATTATTGAAGCGCTCATCAAGACTTGCTACCCCTATCATAAGCAAACACAAAATGGTTTATGAATCAATCAATATTTGGGTCAATGTTTCAGAAGATGATATGGAGGAACCATCAATTAGATTCAAAATAAATCAAAATTGGGTTCACACCAATAATATTCTTACAGTACAATTACAGCAATATATCAATGGAACCTGGAATATTATCCCAACAAAAAGAATAAGCCAGGATTCAGATCATATATTTTATGAAGCATATGTAACTAAAATATCTGCTCCTTTTGCTATTGTGGGGACTAGTTTATAGAATTTCTTTTTTAGTCAATTAAAAAATATTGCTAAATATATCTCGCAGATAGATTGTAGGATCTATACCGGTAATACTAAATATCACATAGATTCCCAAAAACGTTCCAATCATACTTCCCAGATTTGCCAGGGCAGCGACCAGAAGAATACGGAATAATCTATTATTATACATCTGACCAAAAGTCTCAGCTTCAATAATTTTCTTAAAGTCATCAGTGGACGGAGGCCGCTGTTTTGCTTCCATAAGCCCGGCAAACCAACCGGCTGCCATCATCGGATTCAATGATGTGAGCCAGGCAACTGAAAATGCTGTCATAATAGATTTGGGATGTCCTTTTGCTAATGCAGCACCAGCAGCACTTAAGATCCCGTTAATGAAAAACCAGTATCCCATTGCGATAAGCAGCATGTTCAATGGCAGTGTACCATTAATGATCGCCAGAATAACTAATAAAAACATAGCAATTGCCAGACCAACGAAAGCCAACCCGATTATCTTGAATACACTGAATCGTTTTTGTTTTACACTTACCAGTTCTTCAGGTGGGGGCAGGGTTTCCGGGTGTTCCAGGTATTTTGTAATGCCCACCCTGTGTCCTGCTCCTACTACTGCTACGATCCGGCTGGATTTACCTGCTTCCAGCAGGTTTCTGGCCATGTATGCATCCCTTTCATCCACGAACACTCGTGCTACAGATGGTGCAAAGCGTCGCAACTCTTCCATCAATTGCGTGACCACATCTGTGTCTGTAACAGATTCGATATCAATCTCCTCACCTTTGAGACCGATAGATGCTCCAATAAGTGCCCCCATCATTTTCAATTTCTCCCACAGGGACATATTCTGCCAGAAACGCTGCAGTGTGATCTGTATATCCCTATCAATAAGTACTATCCTGGCACCTATGGATTCAGCCTGATTGATGGCCTCCAGCATTTCAGCCCCGGGATCAACACCAAGGTCTTTTCCGATCTTTTTCTGGACAAATGCCAGCAGCCAGTGTACTAAGAAATAATATGGTTTACTGCCTCCCAGAATATCCTTGGCCGAGATATTTTTTGTCTCAACCTCCTGGGTTAATGCCTTGTACCTGGCAGGACACAGTTCTACTGCCACCGCATCAGGACGCTCACGTTCAATTGTCTCTTTAACTTCAGCCACACTTTTTTCAGAAACATGAGCAGTGCCCACTAAAATTATATTTTCAGCAGGATTGTCAGAGATTTGTCTCTTCCCTTCTTCAGAATTGGAAACTCTGAATGAGTAATTAATAGTATAATTATTTTCTAGTTCTTCTGAATTCATTATTTCACCGGTGTTAAAACCGAAACGTTAAGAATCAGGTTATGTCATTTAATGTATCGGCATATATTATGTGCGAACTTTACTTATACTTTACATAATTAAAAAACTATATATTTACTTAAGTTCAACAAATAGCCACGAGGGATAATTATGCGTGCAGAAGTATCAACTTTATTTGGATTGAACGTCTATACTGACAAAGGCGTTTATATTGGCAAAGTCAATGATGTAGTTCTTGAACCAAACGAATCCAAGATTTCGGGATTGGCTGTGGGAAAGGTAAACAAAGAACTATTCGATGTTTCCAGCAATGGCATTATCCTTCCATTTCGATGGGTAATTGCAGTTGGAGATATTATTCTTACAAGACAGATCTCTACTAAAATAATGAAAAAATCAGGTGAAGAAGAAAAAGAATCTGATTAATGCTTCATAACACTGATCTGAAAAAGCGAGAAATTTTCGCACAAATAGAAATTACCAATACTGCAATTGTAAGAATTGATGGGAGGGGTTTTGGCAAAGCTCTTCGTCAATTACAATTCAGTAAGCCTTATGATATCCGTTTTGCCAAAGGAATGGCGGATTCCACAGAAACTTTTTTCCAAAAGAGTGGGATCAATCCGTCTCTGGCTTACATATTTTCTGATGAGATAAATCTATTGTTTACCAAGAACCTGCCGTTCAATGGCAGGCTTGAAAAGATCGATTCTGTCATTCCCAGTTATTTTTCTTCAGCACTGGTTTTGGCCTTAGAGAGCCCGGAACCTCTATCTTTTGATTCAAGAGTTGCTATTATTGATTCTGCTGATATTATGGAATACCTGAAATGGAGGCAGGAAGAATGTTGGCGTAATCTTATGAGTTCATATGGATATTATCTCTTAAAGAGTGACGGAATGACTGCAAAAGAAGCCGCTGAAAAATTAAAAGGCTTAAAATCCAACCAGCTGCATGAACTTGCATGGGACCATGGAATTAATCTTGCTCAAACACCTGCCTGGCAGCGTCGTGGGATACTGGTAAATAAAGAAAGAACTGATAAAACAATTATCAATCCATTAACAGGTAAAGAGACAATAGTGCAGAAGTCAAGGATAATCCAGAACTGGGAGCCACCTCTTTTTAACAATAAAGCCGGATCTCAACTGATTGACAGTATCATAAAAAACTATGAAGTTTAGAACATTTCTTCGGCGAATTCTTTGCAGTTGCGGTCTGTTTCATAAATATTTTTTTTGATCTTCGTGCAAAAACCATCATACATTGCGTTGTTCTTTCCCTTTACCTTATTTGAAAAATGCTTGCAGTCCACGCAAAAATACATATAGCATAGCTCCAAAATATTTAGTATATAACGATCTTTTTTTAAAAAATATTTTCCATATTAACGTCTTCGTGTTGATTGTACAATTTGCATTACCTGAAAATTGACTGATCTAGTGACCATGCCATTGCTGTAATATTCACAATAGATGTACTCTTCCATCCGTTCACATTTATGATGATACCTCTCTTGAAGCTCTTCTCCTATTCGAGTATCTAAAGCACAACAACCTGTATTAATTCGAGGGCATCTCGGCGGTAATATCAAATAAACTCCTCATTAATTTGATAACTTATTATTGAAAGATATATAATAAACATGATTTTTGACGATATATAACTAACGCTTTAAATGTGTTGGAATTATATATAAATTATGTTATGTTATGATTTTTCCAAATTAATTGCATTCGTAACTTCAACTGGGAAAAAGAGCAAACATATTTTATTAAACAGGACATAAAAAAGCTCAATGGATGCTAATCATCAATCGTTTCAAGCCGAAACAATATTATCTAACACACTTATCAAGACATTATCATTAAACACGAAAAAACATCTTAGACCCAATTGCGGAATATTATTTTCAGGTGGAGTGGACAGTTCACTTGTAGCTGTATTATCCAGTAAATATTTACCTGATGTAAAGTTAATTACTGTGGGTTTTGAAGGCTCTAATGATGTTGAATGGGCTGATACTGCTGCAGGGTTATTGGGCCTCAAAAATAACCTCCATATCAAAATTATTGATCTTAAAGAAATGGAATTGATCCTCCCTAGAATAATAGAAATATTGAGAACTACTGACCCGATGACAATTTCTCTTGGACTACCTTTGTATATTGCCTGTGCTGAGGCAAAGAAGAATAACATTGATCTGTTGTTGGCCGGGCAGGGTGCGGATGAACTTTTTGGAGGATATCAAAGATACAGGGAAATATCTTTAAGCGGTATGGATGTTTTGCAGGATGCCATAACTGCTGATGTAGAACGGCTTCCTGAGCGGGACATTAAGCGGGATAATACTATTGCCAGGGCGGCAGGCGTGGAACTGGCTGCACCTTACCTGGAATCTGAAGTAATTGAATTTGGCCTGTCTATTCCACCTGAACTAAAAGTCAGGGAAATAAATGGAGAATTGGTAGGTAAATATATTCTGCGAAAAGCTGCTGAAACAGTAATTCCAGGTGAGATCGCATGGAGGAACAAGAAAGCCCTTCAATATGGGAGTGGTGTCTGGGGAGCATTGGGAAAACTTGCCAGAACGGCTGGTTTCAGGAAACAAGACAAAGGCTATATAAGAAAATATCTTTATTCGGTGGCAGAGGAAAATAAGATAGAACTGGATGTAACATCATGATCACTACCAAGGACGTGGAACATATGGGCTGGCTCTCAAGGCTTAAGATCGAAGAGGAGAAGCTGGAAGGGTATGCAGGGCAGTTGAATTCGGTACTGGATTATTTCGGCCAGCTGGATGAAGTGGATACTGAAGGGGTTGAGCCCACTTACCATGTGCTTGAAATGAACAATGTATTCAGGGAAGATGTGATCACTGAATGCCTCACCCAGGCCCTGGCAATTGGTAATGCACCTAAAACCCAGGACGGCTTTTTCAAGGCTCCCAGGATCATATGAGGTGAATGGTTTGATCACAGTATCCCGGACTATTAAAGCTATTAAAGAATCCTCTGCCGTTGAGGTCGTAGCACAATGCCTGGAAAGGATAGAGGGTAGTAATAATAATGCTATTATTAAGGTGACCAGGGACGAAGCTATTAACGCCGCCAGGAAATTGAACTCTCATCCAGGTCCATTAGCAGGTGTACCTATCGCCATCAAGGATAACATATCAACCAAAGGCATGGAAACCACCTGTGGGTCACGGATATTATCAGGTTATGTCCCGCCCTATGATGCCCATGTTATAGAACGGCTGAAAGCCGCAGGTGCCATCATTGTGGGCAAGGCCAATATGGATGAGTTTGCCATGGGTACATCCACAGAAACCAGTTACTACGGCCCGACCCTTAATCCATGGAATCCCGAGTGTGTGCCTGGTGGTTCGTCTGGAGGCAGTGCTGCCACAGTGGCTGCAGGTGAGGTGCCTTTGGCTCTCGGTTCAGATACTGGCGGGTCAGTCAGATGTCCTGCATCCTATTGCGGGGTGGTTGGATTGAAACCCACATATGGCGTGATCTCGCGGTACGGTCTTATTTCTTATGCCAACAGTCTTGAACAGATAGGGCCCATTGCTTCGAATGTTGAGGATATGACCTTGTTATTTAATGTGATAGCAGGTCATGACCCCCGGGATTCCACGTCTGTACCCAGAGAAAAGGATTATACCAACGCTCTGGTGAATGATGTGAAGGGTCTCAAGATCGGCGTGCCAAAGGAATATTTTGGTGAAGGTACAGACCCCCATGTGGAGCGCAGTGTCTGGGACGCGGTGCATACCCTGGAATCCTTAGGTGCATCCTGGAAAGAAGTTGAGATGCCACATACAAAATATGCACTGGCCGCCTACTATGTCATTGCTATGAGCGAAGCATCTTCAAACCTGGCCCGGTTTGATGGGATGAGGTACGGGCTGCGCCTCGAAAAGGACCATGACTGGCACACTACTTATAGTGAGATCAGGGCAGCCGGATTTGGCGAAGAGGTGAAGCGAAGGATCCTCTTGGGCACTTATGCGCTATCTGCCGGATACATGGATAAGTACTATCTCAAAGCCCTGAAGGTCAGGACACTGGTCAAGCAGGATTTTGAGAGGGCACTGAACGATACCGATGTCCTGATCGCGCCTACCATGCCCACCCCGGCTTTCAAGCTGGGTGAGAAGATTCGCGACCCGTTAACGTTGTATCTGGCAGATGTGAACACTGTTCCTATCAATCTTGCAGGTGTGCCTTCAATTTCATTACCCTGCGGTTTTTCAGATGGTCTCCCTATAGGACTGCAGATCATGGGACGGCACTTTGACGAGGAGACAATCATCAGAACTGCATATACCTTTGAGCAGAATACTGATTTTCATACTAAGACTTCAGAGGTGGCATGAATGCTTGAAGAAAGCCTGAAATTGCGTCCCTATCTGGATGATGTCGGTGTCATGATCGGACTTGAGATACATGTGCAATTGAACAAACTTAATACCAAGATCTTCTGCGGCTGTTCTTTGGATTACCATGACGACGAACCCAATACCCATACCTGTCCTGTATGCCTGGGACTGCCCGGCTCCTTGCCTGTGCTAAATCGCAAAGCAGTGGAATATTCCATCAAGGTGGGCCTGGCCCTGAACTGTTCCATACAGGAACACACCCAGTTCTACAGGAAGAATTATTATTACCCTGATCTTCCCAAGGGGTTCCAGATCACCCAGTACGATTATCCAATTGCATCAAATGGTAATATTATGATCGAGGGTGAGGACGGCGAAGTTCGCATCCGTATCAACAGGGCTCATATGGAGGAGGATCCCGGGCGGCTGGTGCATGAAGGGGGCAGCATTGAGCGCTCCAAATATACGTTTATCGATTACAACCGCAGCGGTGTAGCGCTTTTGGAAATCGTAACAGAACCTGATCTCAGAAGTCCAAAGGAAGCCAGACGGTTTTTGGATAAATTGCGAAACATCCTGGAATATCTTGACGTAAGCGATACTACACTGGAAGGCTCAATGAGGGTGGATGCCAATATTTCCCTGTCTGGAGGCAGCCGTTCAGAGGTTAAGAATATCAGCAGCCACAAAGGAGCTGAGCGTGCTCTGTTGTTCGAGATCGTGCGGCAGAAGAACCTGCTGAGGCGGGGCGGTACTGTGGTTCAGGAGACCCGGCATTTTGATGAGGCCAGGGGCGTGACCGTAAGCCTGCGTACAAAGGAAGAGGCCCATGATTACAGGTACTTCCCTGAAGCTGACCTGGTGCCGATCAGGGTGGCTGACTGGGGGCCAGAGATCGCTAAAACCCTGCCTGAACTACCAGATGCTCGGCGGCAGAGGTTCGTATCTGTCTACAGCATAATGGACGAACATGCCAAGAGCCTGACCTCTGAGAAGAAGGTGGCTGACTTCTATGAGGAAGTAGCAGGCCAGGTTGACCCGAAACTGGCAGCAGTATGGACTGCAGACGTGCTGAAAGGTGAACTGAATTACCGTGATATTGGTATTGAAGCTTTTAAGACAGAAGATCTGGTCCAACTTGTGAGTCTGCTTTCAGAGGATAAGATCACTGAGCAGAGCGGTATCCAGATCATCCGGACCATTCTGAATGAAGGGGGCAGTCCGGATAAGATAATTGAATCAGATGGTCTATTGAAGGCTGAAGGGGATATTGTAACCACTGCGGTCGAAGAAGCTATTTCAGAGAATCCACAACCTATTGCTGATTACCTGAATGGCAAATCAGAAGCCTTGAATTTTGTAGTGGGACAGGTGATGAAGAAGACCAAGGGCAGGGCTGATGCAAAATTGGTTCGCGAATTGATCTTGAAGAAGATTTAAATTATATTATGGCATTATAGGAATATAACATCCGACATCCCAATATATAAATCATACAGGCCATATTAATATAGCAAAAGTTATATAAATGACATGGGGATTTAATCAAACATGAAAGAAGAACGCTGGGGCAATATAGGCTCTAAATACTCACATCTTACAAGCGTGCATCCCTGTTATACTGAGAAGATGCATTTCAAGACCGCCCGTATCCACCTGCCAGTGGCACCAAAGTGCAATATCCAGTGCGGTTATTGTGTCCGCAAGATCGATAAGTGTGAACACAGGCCCGGGGTATCCAGCGGGATCATTACCCCCCAGGAGGCACTGGAGCGGGTGGATAAGTATGTTAAAGAGATGGATAACCTGAAAGTTGTAGGTATTGCAGGTCCTGCCGAGGCTTTGGCTAATGAGGAGACGTTTGAAACCCTGCGGTTGGTACATGAGAAATATCCTGACCTGATCAAATGTATTGCTACTAACGGTTTGCTGCTCAGCGAACGGGTCGATGACCTGAAGGCTGCGGGTGTGACCAGCGTGACCGTGACCGTAAATGCTGTGAATCCCGAGACTGCTGCCAAGATCTACCACTGGGTGCGGTATCATGATAAGACCTATAAGGGTCTGGAAGCTGCAGAACTTTTGGTTAACAAGCAGTGGGAAGGCATTAAAGCCGCCACGGATGCCGGGCTGCTGGTCAAGACAAATACGGTACTGTTGCCCGAGATCAATATGGAAGAGATCGAGGATATTGCCAAAAAGGCTGCTGAATATGGTGCCGCTATTATGAATATCATTCCACTTATTCCGTTATACGATTTTGAGCTTAGCGAACCACCATCATGCGAGGATCTGAATCTGGTGCGTACCCTGGCTGAGGAATACCTGCCCCAGTTCAGGCTGTGCCAGCAGTGCAGAGCTGATGCAGTGGGTGTGCCAGGCGAGGAGCCGTGCGGATCACCTGTGCAGAAGCGGGCGCAGACTGAGTATTTCCATGGGTGAATTAGGAGTGGGAAATAATATTTTTACTGAACTCAAGGAATGGTGACAATATAGTCTCCGGGTGCCGGGCTGCTAAGATATTTTTTCTGGAAAACTAAAATCAATGCATTATAAATATTCAGCAAAATATCTCATATACTGTTGAATATGAGTCTAAATCGAGATTTTATTAGGGAATTATTTTATAATAATGAGTTTATAATTTCCAATCACGCTAGAATCAGAATGTTTCAAAGAAATATTTCAACCAATGATATCAGATATATTATTGAAAATGGAGAGATAATTGAAGATTATTTAGATGATGAGCCATGTTCTTCAGCATTATTTCTTGGATTTATAAAAACAAAACCAATCCATATTGTCGTCGCACAATGTGAAGATCATGCAAGAATAATCACAGTCTATATCCCAGAAAAAGATAAATGGATTGACTACAGAATTAGGAAAGATAAAGTATGAAACCAGATAGATGTAGTTTCTGCAAAGGCAAATTAATTAAAGGAAAAACCGAATTTGTCGTTAAAGTAGAAAAGGAAATCCTTACTGTAAAAGATGTTCCTGCTTATATTTGCAATGAGTGCAATGAGGCTTATTTTACTTCTGAAATTTCCGAAAAAATAGATATTATTATGGAAAAATTCCATAAATCAACTTTACTCGTTCACCCAATTGCAGCCGGCGAAGTTAGTTTAAATGAAGCAATTGCATAACAAATTGTAAGAATAAAAAAATAAGTTGATAAGTCTTATTATATTTCAATTAATTCGAACATCAGCTTCGATGTCTTCAGATTCCAGCAGCGGTGTAGAATACTATTATCAACCATCCAACTATTAGAAAAGCGATTACTTTGAAAAACAACAACAAAGCCCAGCTTATCGAAGGACCTGTCGGGAAAATACTCTTCAATATGACCGTACCCATGATCTTCGGTATGGTCGGCATGGTCGCATTCAATCTGGTCGATACCTTTTTTGTCGGGCAGCTTGGCACGGAGGAACTGGCAGCACTGAGCTTTACCTTTCCAATAATAATGGTCATTGGCAGCCTGGCAATGGGTATCGGTGTAGGCTCATCTGCCGTCATCTCAAAAGCCATCGGGCGAGGGGATCATCACAAGGTACAGCGGCTGACAACTGACAGCCTGATCCTATCGCTTATAATGGTCGCATTCTTTGTGCTCATAGGGATGTTGACTATTGAACCCCTGTTCAGGCTCCTGGGTGCAACACCGGATATAATACCCCTGATCAGGGAATACATGATTATCTGGTATCCCGGGGTGCTTTTTCTAATTATTCCGATGGTGGGGAACAATGCCATTCGCGCAACCGGGAATACCAAGACCCCTAGCGTCATAATGCTGGTGGCAGTTTTCGTGAATATTGTGCTTGACCCTATATTGATATTCGGGCTTGGCCCATTTCCCATGCTTGGACTGACCGGGGCCGCCATTGCCACTGTATTTGCAAGGGCCATCACGTTAATTGTTGCGTTATGGGTGCTCTACTATCGGGACAGGATGATAACCTTTGATATGCCTCCCGTAAAAACCATTATAGATTCATGGAAAAGCATCCTGTACATCGGGCTGCCGGTCGCTGCAACCAGACTGCTGTCCCCCATTGCCATGGGTATTATCATCGCCCTTATTGCAACGTACGGGCATGAGGCAGTAGCAGCTTTTGGGGTGGGCATCCGCATCGAGTTTTTAGCCATGACCGTGATCTTTGCGTTGTCAACGGTAATCGGGCCATTTGTGGGCCAGAATTTGGGCGCTGCCCGGTACGATCGGGTGAAACTGGGGGTCAAATACAGCAATGGTTTTTCACTTATCTGGGGCGTGGTAATGTTTGCTCTTCTGGCAGTAACAGCCCGGCCGGTCGCTTCGATATTCAATGATGACCCTGTGGTCATATCTATCATCATGCTCTATCTGTGGATCGTTCCAATCGGGTATGCGTTATTTGGCGTGTTCCAGATATCGACCATCACATTGAATGTTCTGAATAAACCTGTTCCAGCTGCACTCCTTATGGTGATCCAGATGTTTGTTCTGTATATTCCCCTGGCTTATCTGGGATCATACCTGTTCGGGTTGACAGGGATCTTTGGTGCAATAGTGCTGGCATATTCTTTGAGTGGAATGGCCTCCCATTTCGTGCTTAAAAGAGTCCTGGCATATAGGGTGACGAGGCCGGATCGATCCTGATTTCCCCTTAATCTACATCAACCTCGATCAAATAAAATAAATGATATTTATTATTTTATGTCACCACCATAATGCCTGAAGTACACTTTTAGGACAATAATGACACAGGAACGTGCCTACACTTGCAAATTGCTGAAGTGACGAGTTTCTAATATAATATCCTTAAATAATCACCAGACCATTGGGCATATTTTCATAAATGGTGTTCAGGATTTAATATAACTCACCGCTAAGACGGCAAAGTCGTCATATGATTTGTAATAAATATTAGGTTTTTGATAATAAATATATAATCCATAAATTATTAGTGATTAGAGGAATGTGGTGATAGCAACATAATTCCTGCTTGTTAGGGAATAATCAAATAATCAGGATTGAATTAAAATGGTAGAAAAAAAGCGAGAATGCACCCTCACGGTTTTGGATTACAGGAATAACAAAGTTGAAATTCCATTTTTTGAATGCAATCATTGCGATCAATTGATCCCTGACGTAGGTGAATGTGGAGATTGTGGTACTGCATATATGCATCTAAAAACAGTTGAAGATTTCAAAACAGGTTTTCTGCATTACATCTTCGAGTGTTCCGGATGTCCTGAAGATGAACGTACTGCCAGAAAGATATTAAAATTCAAAGGGGAAGAAGAAAAAAATACAGAAAGCAGTAAGGAAAGCAGGCGCAAAGAGCTTGCAGATGACTTCTTGCGATCAGGTGGATACTGACGGGAAACTCAATCCTCAAATCCCAATATGTTTTGGGCAATTTCCAGGACATCACCTGCACTGCTCAAGATATGTATGGCTAAATCTTCCTTATGGTTGTATGGGTGGTCGCCCCCTTCACGCACTTTATGAGAATATTCAAAATCCTTGATATAGTTCTCGTCGATCACATTTGGTGTGAAAAATTTAGTGATTCCTGATATCAGGCACGGGTGACCAATAGCACGATAGCCTTTACTGAAGAGGAGAGCATTAAAGGAATGTTGCATCGAATAATGTCCCTGGATCGTAGTCCATTTGAATATCATTTCTGCTGCTGACCTTTCAGAAGCTTCAAGATCGAATTCAGCCTCTTTCAATTCTCTTGAGATCTTTTCAGGGTCAATTTCTATCTTGACAATAGTGCCCTCCTTAATGCATTGTTCGAACTGGTCCATAATTTATCTCCTTTATTCTAGTTGTATTGAACTTTTAATTAATAATGCTTAATTTGTGTGTGTCCACCTTCCTGTACATAATAAGCAATTTCCTTTAAGGATTTCAGGAACCCCTGGATAATATATTCAGCTCAGGTATTTAAATGCTTCAAACCCAACAAATACTCTCCTATTGTATCTTCTGCCTTCGAACCATCCTGAATAATTCTATTATTATTTTTCAACCACAACACTGATCAATTCAAATCTTCCCACATCAAACAATCCCATATCTGTCAGCCTTATCTCTGGTATCACAGGCAGCGCAATAAAAGAATGTGTAATAAACGGGGCTGGGAGAGTACATCCCATATCATTGATAATTTCATGCAACCTCTCCAGGTTCTCGTCCACCTCTTCCACGGTTCGGTTACTTAACAGACCTGCAAAGGGCAGCGGCAGGTTGCCCAGCACTTGCCCGTCCTGCACCAGGACAATACCTCCCTTAATTTCCCGGATTGCATTGGCGCATAGTGCCATATCACTATGATTCGTTCCTGTCACGATCACATTATGGCTGTCATGCCCTATGCTCTGGCCGAACGCCCCTGATCTCAGGTTGAATCCCTGTAAAAAGCCGCGACCGATATTGCCGTTTTTGCCGTGACGCTCGATCACTGCTGTACTCAGAATATCTCTCTCTATATCAGGTATCAGTACACCCATCCTGTCAGTGCTGAGTTTTGTACTCACCATCTCGGTAAATATCTTGTCAGGAAATATCTTGATAACACGTACAGAGATGGTCTTGTCCGGATCATTGTTTATTTGGAGTTTTTCGGGCTTGATATCTCTATACTTGATGGTATTAAACACATAATTAGGATACTTGAAGGTAGGTTCAAGTGCTTTAATTGGAGTTCCCCTGGCATATACTGAATGAATGGCAAACTCTTCCAGGTTATCCAGAATTACCAGATCAGCTCTGCGCCCGATACTAATAGAACCCACAAGCTGGTCAACCCTGTAATGCCTGGCTGTGTTTATGGTACACATAGATATTGCATCAAGGGGGTCAAGGCCCAGCCGGACAGCCTTTTTCACAAGAACATCCATATACCCTTTGATCAGGTCTTCCGGATGCTTATCATCAGTAACAAAAAACACGTTCTGAAGCGACACATCGTCTGCTATTAATCTGGGCAGGAAATCTTCCATGGATTTGGCTGCCGACCCTTCCCTGATCATCAGTTTCATACCAAGCCGCAGTTTCTCCAAACCCTCTTCATATGTGAGGGATTCATGATCGCTGGATGGCCCTGCACACATATACCCCCACAGATCATGGCCGGTCAGTCCGGGACAGTGCCCGTCCACTACCAGTTTACGACTAAGTGCAGCTTCGATCATGTTGATCTTGCCGGTATCTCCACCCAGGACATCCGGGTAATCCATCATCTCTCCCAGCCCCACCACAAAATCCTTATCCATCAGCGCTTCGATATCGGTTTCATTAAGCGTTGCTCCTGATGTCTCAAACACAGTAGCAGGCACGCAGGAAGATACAGTAACAAATACATTCAGAGACAGGGAACTTGCTTCCTCAAGTACAAGTTCAATGCCAGGTCTGCCCAGCACATTTGCGATCTCATGGGGATCAATGACGATACCGGTAGTACCATGCTCCAGAGCTTTTCTGGCAAACTGGCTCAGGGTCACCATACTGGATTCAAAATGAACATGCCCGTCCATGAGACCGGGAGACACAAAACGGTTTTTGACATTAATGATCCTGGTGTGCATGTCCTTCAGGTCTGAAACGTCTCCGATGCCTACAATATATTCGGATTTAATAGCAATATCAGCATTCAGGATCTCCTTTGTATTTACATTTACAATCCTGCAGTGTTCCAACACAGTATCTGCTTTGATCTCGCCCTCCCCGGCAAAGATCTTCTCCCTTAGATACATTAATTGAAGATTGGATTGAACAGCTAAAAAATTATCTTATATTTCGAGTAGGTAATTCAATCAAAGCATTCAATTGAAAACATATCATAATCAATGAACTGCACTCTCCAGTCTTTTGGTAAATACATCCTCCCTCCGTCAAGTTTGGATGCCAGTTTATCAAGTCCTGATATATCTGCCTGACCCCGGAACCTGAGTATTACAATTCCGGCAGGTTCCTTTGAATCGTCAATAAATAGATTCACGCCATCTACTGGCAGGTCATAAACCTCTTTTAAAAACAGATGGGTTTCTTTTCCGGTCTTGAACTTATAACCTGTATCCATTACCAGGTCCATCATTTCTACTTACACACCTCAAAAAAGTTCAGCAATAATTCGTTCCCTTTTTTGGTATGGCTCACTTCAGGATGCCACTGTACCCCGAACAATGGTTTTGTAGTATGTCTCATTGCCTCTATCTCACATACATTACTGCGGGCCAGGCAGATGAAATCCGGAGGCAGTTTCGTAACCTCATCAGCATGGGATGCCCAGACACTGGTGGTGGGTCCCAGTCCTTTCAATATCTCATCCTCGTCTAATACCTCGACCTCTATTGCCGCATAACCACCCTTCATACCAGTGGCGATATCCCCACCATAAGCAGTAGCCATTAACTGCTGGCCAAGGCATATCCCAAGTATGGGCAGGTCAAGTTCCTTTACCATCTCATCTGCCCTGCCGATACGTTCCATGGTGGGTCCGCCGCTTAATATGAGTCCATCAGGCTCTTTTGCAAGGATCTCTTCATTGCTGAAGGTGTTAGCAATAATACCGGTCTCCACATCCAGGTCGCGTACTGCCCTGTGGATGAGGTGGCAGAACTGGCCGTAATTGTTCACAACTAGGATTTTAAGATCGCTCATGATTGCACCATAGTTATCAAGAATAATGATAAATCTATCTTCATTTCCGCCTTAACATTGCCCGGTACGCCCACAATGCCGAAGGTTTGTGCGCTGCAACAAACAGTCCGGTCTTAATACCCTGCACTAGCGGTATTCCTTTCAGTGATGACAGGTCCGGTCCTGCAAATACCGAGACCAGGGTGTTGATGTCTTTATCAGTTATCTTACACACCAGCTCCAGGCCCCGCACGCTCCTGATTTATTTATTCATCAGGAATTAACCTGCCATAAAGTTTAGGATAGGTAATTTGCCAGTGAGACTGGTAGTTATCAAAAAGATTTGACAAAGATATTAGTAGCATGAGATAAACAAATAGAATTATGAATACAGCCAAAATAAAAACAGTACATGCTCACTTTGACGGCAAAGTCCTGAGACCTGATGAGCCAGTTGATCTGAAACCCAATGTTCGTTATCGGATTACTATTGAAGATGAAGAATCAATAGCAAAGCAAAGCATTTGGGAAGTACTCAGTGAATTTTCCGGAAAAATTGACGGACCAGAGGATTGGTCTGAAGAACACGATCATTACCTTTACGGCACACCAAAGCAAAAAAAATAGGCAGTACAGTATGAATGCAAGCCGTTTTTTTATGGATACTGCATATGTGCTGGCATTGCTTAATCAAAATGATAAATATCATGAAAAGGCCAAAGCGATACTTCCAAAAACCCGCTTTGCTGAAGAAGTGTGTATAACAGAAACAGTAATTATTGAAATCGGCAATTCTCTGGCACGCTCTAACCGTTCTGTGGCAATTGCTTTTATTGAAAGTCTATACAATACCGGAAACATCAATGTCATTCCTGTTGATAGTGAATTATTTGGTCAAGCTATAGATTTCTATCGCAGTCGGGAAGATAAGGAATGGGGATTGACAGATTGCATCTCATTTATTGTAATGGAGGACCAAGGTTTGAGAAATGCGTTAACATCAGATGAGCATTTCATACAGGCCGGCTTCAGAGCGTTACTGAGAGAAGACGTCCCACCCGAAGAATAAATAACCGGAATTTGAAAGGTTGATATTATTTTCAATGCTGTTATTTCCGCCTTAACATTGCCCGGTACGCCCACAATGCCGAAGGCTTGTGCTTTGCAACGAATAGTCCCACCTTGGCGGCCTGCACCAGCGGCGTCCCTTTCAAGGACGACAGGTCCTGTCCTGCAAATACTGACACAACAGTATCGATCTCCTTATTAGTCATCTTCCTGACCAATTCCAGCCCAATTCGCCCCATCCAGTATTCGCTGGCAAATTCCTGTTTCCATTGTTTAGGATAAGCTTTCAGGCTTTTCTTTGACACATTTCCTGATCTCACAGCCTCAGCAGCCACTTCCCCGCATATCTGGCCTGCCCGCATACCGTATCCTATCCCGCTCTGGCCAGCGGCCCCGCCTGTTACCATAAACCCATCTGAAATAAGCTGTTTCGGGACCGTGGCTATGGGGTCGCCTCCTGTAAAAGTTGCAATAATCTCAATGTCGCCTGGCTGGTATCCTTTCATTTTGGCAAATCGCACCAGCCACCTGTTAAAAAATGCGGACACATCCCTGCCGTGCCGCCTGACATACACGCCTAACGTAGCCCTGTCACCCCCGGCAGGAGAATAGGTGGACTTCCAGCCAGGTGAATGGTTCCCAAGATAATACTCGAACATGTCAGGCTCCCCAATGCCGGGAGCTCTTACCTCTGCCTCCATTGCCCAGGCAATATCCCCTGGATAATGAGTCGTCTTAAGCCCCATCTGGGCTGCAGTCCTGGACTCTATTCCGTCGGCTGCAATTACCAGCTTTGAGGTCAATACACCCGTTGAAGTGCTGGTCTTAAAATTTCCAGCATCTGATCGCATCACTGCCAGTGCATCCACACCGGTCTGTATTTCCACTCCTGCTTTGATCAATTGATCCTTGTAATGGTTATCAAAAAGAGACCTGTCTATGAAATATCCCGGGGTTTCGATCTCCACAGTGCTGCCGCCGGGAGATATGATCTTCATGCCCTTTAGTCTTTTGACCACATAATCGTCCAGAATAGGCTCACCGCTATAGTCAATCATGAACTTGAAGAAGGTATTTGCGGGATGGGGGGGGCGACCCATATCCTCCTTGCTATCAATCAGGATCACCCTTACGCCCTTTAGCGCTGCATTTCTGGCAGCCATGACCCCGGCAGGGCTTGCACCTATAACCAGGATATCAGCATCAAATCCCATGTTCAAAGCCCAACTAAATTCCAGAATGGATATCCTGCAGATTCTAGTAGGATCAGAAGCAGCACATCAATAATCAGAGCACCGAACATCACACCACGGTACCTTGAACCCTGCAAAAACAGTTTACCACCCCTTTCAGGAACAGGATTCCGAATAAAATCCAGGGACTGCCAGAGTATCCAGGCACCACCTGCGAGTGCACCGGCAAAGTACAGGGGACCCAAAACCGCAGTATATCCGATAACAAGGGATGCTGCCACGCCTATTACCCAACAAACGAATATGAACTTTGAAGTGGCAGGTATCCCAAAGGTCACAGGCGTGGTGGGTGCACCTTTGGCACTATCCCCTTCAACGTCCCTTGCCACACCGCTGAGGGTAAAACCCCAGTCAGTCACACACATCATGATTCCCAGGAATATTGCAGGTAATGGAAGTATTTGAGGATCAATACCTGTTTTTAAGATCCCTGCCGGATCAAAGGCAAGCCAGACACCTATGGGCACAAGCCCGTATGAGATCCCCACAGGTACAAAGCTTAAAAATGTGGTACGTTTTGCCATAATTGAATAAAAAGTGATAACAGATGCTGCAATAATAAAAACCAACAGGGATTCAGGGTTCAGATAAAATGCTGCCGCTCCCCCGATCACTGCCAGCAGGACAGCATATGAAAGTGCGCTTTTCCGTGAGATCCGTGATGAAGGAAGAGGTCGATTAGGAAGATTAATACTATCAATGTCCACGTCGCAATAATCATTTAATACATATGAACTGGTTATCGCGAAATATGCTCCTGCTACTGCCACTACAAATAGGAACACATCTGGTAGGCCACCCGTGACATAATAGGTCGCAAGCAATGCACTGGCTGCCGGAAGCGCCAGGTCCATATCAGCGATCTCAGGTCGTAACATCTCGATATACGGTCGTATCATTGTTAAAATTCCTTTTTCCATTTTTCAATATGTTTTTATGTCACCTTGATTTTCGTATCAATATACTGCAAATACATATTATAATTACTGTAATTAGGATATTGAACCCAGGGGAATCTGCAGGGGTAGTGGTTGTATTTGTAATATTATCTGAATTATCCGGACCTTGTGTAGGAATAGGGGTTGCTGAAGGGAGATCCGGGTTACTATATTGATATACTGGATAGAAAGTTACAATGTCTGAATCTTCTCCGGAATATATCCCTGAAACTGTCAGGCTGATGATGACTCTTTCATTGTAATCAGGTGGGGTTACATTATAATAAAAGGTCTCACCAGGTGTTAGAACCGCAGATTTTATGATCGTATCATTAAGTTTTAACACTACCCATCCTTTATCATCAGTGATACTTTTAAGGGAAAATGAATATCCCTGATAAAAAGGCCAGGTCTCACCCGGGGATAAGTAAATGCTGGCACCATCGACCAACGTAGTATAAATCCTCAGTTCCGCATAAGCTTGCGGGGTCGCAAATAGTATCAATAAAAAAATTATGATACTTATCCAGAACATTTTCCAAGTTTTCATGACCGATCCTGAGAAATTATACAATAATATTTTTCTATTATTAAATATTCCATTTCTTGTAATTTGTGAAAGTAAATAAAATGTTTCCCAGCCACATCCTTATCAATCAATAATTACTTTATTCTGCCAATAGATGTCCAGAAAAATATCAGTAAGCCTGTGTTCCGGTAAAACCGCATTTGAAGTCAATGTATTTACAAGAATCGATCTAAAGCGGGCAGGAAAGATACTAAAGGCCAAAGTCGTCACTCCACAAATAATCATATTTGATCTAGGAGAGGCTGAAGTATCATTATATCCCACAGGCAGGATGCTGGTAAAACGTGTGAAAAACGAAGACGATGCCCTACAAGTAGCTGAAACCCTGCTTGATATGATCAATCAATAAATATAATATAATTAAAGCCTATCTTTACATTGAGAACATGAAAACATACCTAATAATCTGGTTCAACAGTGAAGGGGCAAGACCCTCAGAGGTCAATCAAAGGTTGATGTCTCTGGGATTCAAACCCATGCAGGGTGCCTATGATTACGTGATCGAATGGGACTCCAGTACCAACGTGGACGACATACTTCGATTTGGGGATCGTATTCAGATGACACTAAAAGATCTCAATGTTCTGTTCAAGATTGAGACTATTAACGGCCAGTTATAAATTTTAAATATATTCTGATTGGAGAACTATTCTAGCGCCAGATATGGCGGTTTGAAGCAGGGCCTGCACATCGATCTCTGCTTCTTCGTTGCATACATTCTTACATTTTGCAGCCGTAACTGGTTTTTCAGGCACTGCAGTACAGCAGGTGGCAGGTCTTGTGGACGCATCAAATGTTCCGATCTTTCTGGCAATATCCACTATCTCAGTCTTATCAAGACCGATCACAGGATGGTAGATGGGGACATGTATCCCGCAGGTTTCTGCCAGCATATTCTCGGCTGTCTGGCTGGCAACCTGCCCTAATGACGCGCCTGTTATTATGCCTAAAGCATGCTCTTTTTCCATTATACAGGATGCTATCCTGTACATCATCCTGCGGCAGAGCACACAGGTATAGCGGGGATTGCAGTCTGATAAGAACGATACCTGGCTGTCACCATTCGGGACTTCGTATACTGTTAAAGGATGACTTGGAGCCCAGGTCTGCAGCACGCGGATACATTCAAGTGCTCTCTGTCTTGTAGTTTCATCTGAAAAGGGATCATTGTTAACATATACGGGAATTATCTGACAGCCCCGTTTCATCATAAGCCAGGCTGCCACAGGTGAATCAATACCACCAGAAACCAGTGCAACCATCCGTCCCTGTGTACCTAATGGCAGACCGCCCACGCCCTGAACAATTTCAGTAAATACAAAACCATGGTTCTGCCTGATCTCTACAAATATCTCTTTGTCAGGGGAGGTAAGATCAACCTTGGGTTTTTGGTCCTCGATCCTCTCCCATATAGCGTCACCACAGGCCACACCAATATCCCTGCTTGAAAATGAATGTCTGCCCGAACGTCTGGGCCTGACCCCAAATGAATCACCTTCATTAATAAATGCCTCCCCCACATCGGCAGCTGTGGAGGCTGCAGATTCCAGGGTTGGTTCGCAGGTAATGGCTGGACTCGCCGATACCACTCCAAATACTTTTGAAGCAGTTTCTGCAGAGGCTGGGTCTGTCGTATGTATATAAATACGCCCCCATTCCCTGGAAATGTCACTGTATTCATTTCCCCTTGCATCCAGCATAGATCGTATATTGGACATAAGGGTTTTTTCATACCTGTTCCTGACAGTGGTGCTCTTTAGAGCGATCTCACCATACCTGACAAGAACGATATCGTTGGCAGTCATTATTCTTCCTGCTCTTCCTTCAGCACTGCTTTGATTATCCTGGCATATGCAGGTCTGGCTATTAAAACCCCGATCAGTACACCTACTATTGTGGTCATCGCAAATAGTCTCATTGCACCGAATCCCATCCAGACCAGCCAGATCATTGCGATAATGGTAGTGGCAGCGGCTGCAAATATAATGCCGAATGCCCTGGATATCCTGGTCAAATATACTTTGTTAGGAGGTAATTTCCCTTCGTACAGCACTTCATCAGTGATGATCACCAGATGGTCTATACCAGTTCCTATAACAGCAATTATGCCTGCGATAGCGGGCAGGTCAAGCTGCCATTTCACTGCTGATGCAAAACCCAGAATCATTATAACTTCACTTAAGGAAGTCAGGATCATCGGGAGCATGATCTCCTTTCTGCGATATCTAAGATAGATGGCGAATGACACTACAATAATGGCAAGCAAACCTGCAATTGCGGTCAGTTCCTTGAACTGTGCCCCTAAAGACGCAGGCACCTGTCCTGAACCTATAACCTCCACATTAACGGGCAGTGCACCGGCTCTTAAATGGGTTTCCAGTTGTTTTGCCCTTTCTTTACTCCCGCCATCAGTACCGAATGATGCTGACATTTGTTGTACTGGTACATATTTCAGGCTGTCAGCCAGGTCTTTTGATAAAGGAGCACTGTAGATCTCATTATTATCCAGCAGCATTATTACGTTGTGGCTGTCCGGGTCATTAACAGCATTTGTCTCAATTGCGACTTCTTTTAATGCTTCAGCACCCTGCTGGGTCAAGGTAAAAGGGACACCCCAAACCCCGTAGGTATCTGTTTTATGGAAACCTACTGACTGAATATCTTCTCCGTATAGGGCATGTTGGGTTTCATTTCCTTCTGTCTGGACTACTATCTCGAATTTACCAGGGGTCCCTGCCAGGTCCAAAGCAGTATCTATATCTATTCCAGCAAGGTCGATCAGAATAAATTCATTATCTACTATGGTTGGTTTAATATCGCTCAGACCAAAAAGATTCAATTTATTTTCAAGTATTTCTTTTGTCTCTGCCAGCGTGGTGGGTGAGACCCCGTCCTTATGTGCTAATATTGATCCATCTACAGGTATCAATATTAATTCCAATTCTTCAGCAGATGTCTTTTTTCTGATCTCGAACCACAGACCGTCCCTATCTTCAATAATCACAACTTCTGTTTTAAATTTATTTTCGAGATATGTGGTAATTACCTGTGTTTTTGATACCTGTAGATCTACGGTAGTAACACCTCCCCTGGTCAATACAATAGCCTCACCGTACCCTAATGATTCGATTTGTTTATCAGTGACAATTTTATTGGTAGTAAAGGACACTTCAGATGAGGTTTCCCTGGTCAGTGTAATGGTTTCGTTCAATAATGCCCCATATTCCTGGCTGATGATCTGACCCATATCAGCATCAATCTGGACCAAAGCTCCTTCTGGACGAAGCTGGAGCCACGAACCTCCGTCAAGGTCCAGGCCATACCTGAGCCCTCCATAATTCAATTCAGGAAATACAGTAGGTAAAAATAATAGGATTAGAGATAATATCAACGCTCCCACAAGCAGCATGACCCTATAGTCGCCGCTGAGTCCTTTCTCGCCTTCTTCACCGTTCATTTCTTTCGCCCCCTCTTTTTCCTGGTGGGTGCATCCCTGGAAGTGTACCATTTTAAAATACCAGTGTTCAACATCCAGGTGTTCATAAGATCGACTGTAAGACCTAACAGCAGCACTAATGAAATATCAGATATGATATCGATCCTGGAAAATGATGTGAAGAAATGGGCAAAGGTGCTGACTACGAACAGTACAAAGATTGCTGAAAGTGTGGTTGAGGTCATGGTAAGACCGGTCTTCATAGCTGCACGTAATTTTTCGTCAGTAGTTCCCCTTCTTTTCAGCACCCTTGTAGTAAGCAGGATATCACTGTCCACTGAGTAGCCGATCAGCATTAATAATGCTGCCACAGTTCCAAGCGAGAGTGATATGTTGAACAGGTCCATAAGGGTGGCTGCAATTACAATATCAGAAAAAGCAGACAATACTACAGCTCCTGAAGGGACTATTGATTTAAAAATGAAAAATACAATAATGGCCATACCAATGAATGCATACAGGACTGCTTTAATGGCACTTCGCTGCAGGTTTTCCCCATATAAAGCACTCATCTGTTTCAGGAAAACATCTTTCCCGTAATGGGAACTAATGTATTTGTTAAGCTCTAATTGCTGGGATGTGTCCATGGGACCAAACTGTAATAATACCCGCCCGCCACCTGCGTCTCTTCCACTTATGGGCGGGGTATCAGGGAACTGGGTAGCAAATTCCTGCTGTACCACATTATATGGAGATGTAGATTCTACAGTTACAATTGTCCCGCCAGTAAATTCCACACCAAGTTCGACCGGACTGCCTGTACTATAATATGACCAGCCCAGGATCATAAGAGATACTAATAATGCCACCATTGGGATTGCAATCATCTGTTTTGTTGAGAATCGCCTAAGATAGGCATCTATATAATGTTCTATGTTGATGGATTTCATTAATTTACACCATAAATAATAAATAATAAATCATAATAACGGTCCCATGTTAAAATAACAGGCTGTAAATATATCATAACATATTTACCTTTTACTATCATCTTGAGGCAAAAAGAGTTTTATTTTTGGTAAAAACATGGATGAAAGACCCACATTAGACGAATATTTTATGGAAATTGCTGAAGTTGTTGCTAAAAGGACAACCTGCCTGAGGAATAAGGTAGGCGCGGTCATTGTGCGGGACAAGCGTATCCTGGCCACTGGATATAATGGTGCACCCAGGAACCTGGAGCATTGTCTCGATATCGGCTGTATTCGCCAGCAGCAAAATATCGAATCAGGTACCAGGCACGAACTTTGCAGAGCCGTTCACGCTGAACAAAATGCCATTATCCAGTCAGCATTGCATGGTGTAAGTGTGGAAAATGCCACGTTGTACTGTACTCATCAACCATGTGTATTATGTGCCAAAATGATTATTAATTCCAGGATAATCAGGGTGGTATATGCAAATCCCTATCCAGATAATGAAGCAATAAAGTTTTTTGAAAGTGCAGACGTGGAAGTAGTAATTTTCAAACAGGATTAGAAGTTCCCACCTATTTTACTGTTTTAAATAGTTTGTAAACAAACAATAAAAGAAGGATTGTAAGGACTAATCCCAGCAATTGCTGGATACCAGATATGTATAATGATTGACGACCCGATATAGTAATAAAATCATGCAGATAAATTAGAATTACATGAAAAACAAGAGCGAAAGCCGCAATCGCTAGAATAATAAAAGCCTGTTTGAAATATTCAAACCTTAGGAAGATCTTTGATTTTATCAGATCAGGATCTGATTTTCCAAGGAAATACACAAAATATATTAATAAAATAAAAGTGACTAATGTAAGTGGGAGAATAATATATTGATTGATAAATTGTACAGAGTCCAATATGAATGATAATACAGAGTTTACCATATTGTATTTAAATCATGGATTAATATACATAAACTTATCGTAATTCTGGAAAAATACAGTATCTATGAAGGCAATCAGATTATAAAAATGTGTGAAGTGAAGGTATTATGGATAAGATAGATGCGGAAATAATTAAGAACACCCAGGATGGTATTCACCTCATTTCAAGACCGTTCAAACAAGTTGCCGAAAATCTGGGGATTTCAGAAAATGAAGTGATCAAGAGGTTGAGTAACTTGCAGCGTATAGGTGCCATTCGACGCTTCGGGGCATCCATAGGCCACAGGGCGATAGGTATTACTGCAAACGCCATGTGCACCTGGAATGTGCCAAATGATCAGGTAGAAAAAATAGGGGCGATCATGGCTGGATTTTCTGAAGTTACTCACTGCTACGAAAGACCCAGAAGAGAGGACTGGCCATATAATCTTTTTACCATGGTCCATGCCTATACCCGTGATGAATGCAGGAAAGTGGCAAAACAGATATCCAGAGCTACAGGGATAGATGATTACAGTATTCTTTTTAGTGAAAAAGAATTTAAAAAGACGGGTGTCAGGCTTTGAAAGAAGTACCTCACCTCCTCCCCCTCATGGTTGAAATGAAAAACAGGAAGGTGGTAATATTTGGAGGAGGACAGGTGGGTGAAAGAAAAGCTAGCCTTTTCTTAAAATATGCTCACACAACTGTGGTAAGCCGCAGTTTTACTCCAGGTCTTTGTGAATTGAAAGAACATGGGGTCAATCTGATAAACACAACCGGTACCTTGTCTGATGAAGAGATATTAGGATATATCAAGGATGTTTTTTTGGTAATACCGACAACCTCTGATCAGGAACTTAATATAAGGATAGCTGAATTGGCACATCAGAGCGGTTCTTTGATAAACGCTGTGGACGGAATGGAAGATATTGCCGTGCCTTCCATAATTGAAAAAGGGGACATCACCATAGCCATTTCCACTAAAGGTGCCAGCCCGGCCCTCTCTAAATATATGAGGAAAAAGATCGAGGAAACCATCAGTCCGGAATTTGAAGATATGGCTCGGATCTTGAAAGATATCAGACCGAAATTAATACAACAGGTTCCTAAACAGGAAGACCGCTCCAGGATATTATGGACCATTCTGGAAGATAGCGATGTTTGGGAGGCATTACCAGAATCCTATGATAAGGCACTGGAAATCGCCCTAAATCATTTAATAAATGAAAATAATTAAACTAATCTGGATATTATTGTTAATAAAGGAGTTCCAATGACAGAGATTTCAAGCATGCTTATCACCCATAAAAAAGCGGGTGTTGAAGATATTGAAAAACTTCACGCATGGCATGGGGGTGTTGACCAGATCTTGCAGAAATTGTTTGCCCATGAGCTGGTAATGGAATGTGCCGTACTTATGACCTGCAACAGGGTTGAAGTTTATGTAGTATCACCAAAGGGCAGCAAAGTTCTGTTTGATTTTGCGAAACAAATGAAAGTTCCCAATTTGATTGTTGATTTTCATGATCATGAAGAGTCAATGTGCCATCTGATGAAGGTAACCTCTGGTCTGGAGTCCATGATAGTGGGAGAAGACCAGATACTGGGCCAGGTAAAGGATTTGTATAATATCGCAAAGCAGAGCAAAACCACTGGCAAGATGCTGGACACGGTGTTTAGTAAAGCTATTCAGGTGGGTAAACGGGTCCGCAACGAAACACTGATAAATAAAGGGTCTGTATCCATAGGTTCTGCAGCTGTTGAACTGGCAGAGGATGTGCTTGGCACTCTAAATGAAAAGACCGTGATGATAATTGGTGTGGGAGAAATGGGGACACTTGTTGCCAGGGCACTGGCAAATAAAAATATTAAAGTTGTATATGTGGCCAATCGTACCTTCGAGAAGGCAGAAAAGCTTGCTGACGAATTGAAAGGTACTGCCATAAAATATGAGCTAATGCCCGAATATGTCAAAAAATCCGATGTTGTGATAAGTGCAACGTCAGCACCCCATCTGGTGATTACCAGGGAAATAATGGAAGATGCAATGTCGAATCGCAGTACAGAGGTTTTACTAATTGATATTGCTAATCCCAGGGACATTGATGAGACTGTAGCCGAAATTGACGGCGTCAAGCTTTTCAATATCGACAGCTTGCGAAGTGTAAGTGACAGAAATCTTGCCAAACGCAAAAGTGAGATCCCAAAAGTAAAAAAAATAATTGAAGAAGAAATGGAACTGCTAAAAACATATTATAAGCGTCAGCGTGCAGACCGGATCATATCTGCTATGTATAGTAGAATAGATGAAATAAGATGCAGAGAAAGAGATGTAGCAATAAACAAGCTCAAAGCCTGGCATACCCTGGGTGAAATGGAACATGATGTGCTGGATGACCTCAGCCATTCTGTAGCCAACAAGATACTTGCCGAACCCACCAAGATGCTGCGAAGTGCCGCCGAACATGATGATGAGGAGTTATTAGATCTTGCGGCCGTGCTGTTCGGATTAAACGGCGGCAAGAATAAAAATAATTATTAATTATGGATGAGTGTAGATTATGTTTCCCACCACAAGATTGAGACGTTTACGGACACCTGTAATGAAAAGAATGTTCAGTGAAACAAAGCTTTCAGTAGATGACCTGATCGCACCACTGTTTATTGACGAGAATCTCACTCAACCTCAGCCCATACCATCCATGCCCGGTATACAAAGAGAAACCCCAAAAAGTGTGGTTGATGAAGCAAAAGAATTGGCTGATCTTGGTATCCCGGCATTGATCCTGTTTGGAATACCAAAAGAAAAAGACGAGACTGGAAGCCATGCATATGGCGAAGCCGATGTTGTCCAGAATGCAACCCGTGATATAAAGGCAGAACTGGGAGATGATATGATGGTCATAACTGATCTGTGTCTTTGTGAGTTCACTTCGCACGGGCACTGTGGTGTGGTGGATTATGATACTGAGGAGATCCTGAATGATCCCACCCTTCCAATACTGGGCAAGACCGCAGTCAGCCAGGCCCGGGCAGGTGCCGATATGGTGGCACCGTCAGGCATGATGGACGGGATGGTCGCCTCCATTCGAAAAGCACTTGACCAGAATAGTTTTTCCAACATTCCTATTATGTCGTATGCTGCGAAATATTCATCATCGTTCTACGGTCCCTTCAGGGATGCGGTAGATTCAGGATATGCATTTGGGGACCGATCCACATACCAGATGGACCCTGCCAACAGTAACGAAGCCATGCGAGAGGTTGAACAGGATATCAGGGAGGGAGCTGATATAATAATGGTAAAGCCGGCCTTGCCTTACCTGGATATTATATACCGGGTCAAACATGAATTTAATATGCCCACAGCAGCATACAATGTCAGCGGTGAGTATTCAATGATAAAAGGGGCAGTGGATAACGGCTGGCTGGATGAAATGGCAATCATCGAATCCTTAATATCAATTAAACGCTCAGGAGCAGATGTTATACTTACATATTTTGCCAAAGATGTGGCAATAAACCTCAAATCTTAAGAAGACAAATTATTTCAAATGTCTAACATATTTTTATACTAAAAAAACAATTATTTGGCAAGGTGATCAATATTTCAGGAATAGTAGAGATTAATCGGATCCCCAGCGGAATTCCCGGCATGGACCAGATCATAAGTGGAGGATTCCCTAAAAAAACAAGCATTCTCCTGTACGGTGATAATGGGTCAGGCAAAGCTTCAATGTGCATCCAGTTCACCAAAAGCGGTCTGGAAACCGGTGAACAGGTGCTGTACATATCAACCCAACTGCCTTTATGGGACCTTAGAGCAAAGATGGGACAACTTGGACTCGATGCCAATAAATATGAAGATGAAGGGAATCTGGTATTGGTCAACCCACTGACCATGGAGATGACTGGTTTTGATATGGATGAACAGATGCAGGCTTCAAGGTTTTTGGATGTGGAACATAATATAGCTTCCATTGCAGGTTTGATAAACGAGGCAAAAAGGAAGCTTATGAAAGATCAAATTAGAATTGTACTGGATTCCATAACTGGGCTTACAGTCAATATTTCTCTACAAGCACTTCCAGAACTATTTAACCTTATACAGACAATGACCCGCCGGGTCAGACTTCAGAATCATGTCGCTTTATTTACTGTTGGTCCTGCCACCGATATGCATACAATTGAAAGATTGAAGGTCATGATGGATGGATTTATCCAGTTCAAAGTTGACCTGGATCGTGATATTCCTGAGAGGAAAATGATCCTACATAACCTCTTGTTCACAGGAAAGGCCATTGGGCGTTATAATTATATTTTCAGCTCTACAGGTATCGAAGTGAATAGATATTGATAAATTCGGATTATTCTGCATTTATTAAATATCTAGTCGTTCTTAGCTTTTTCCTTGAACAGTAATCCGCCGAAAAACTGGTACCATTGATAGATCATAGCAATAAAAGCACCTAAGAAAATAATTTCAGTGATCTCCCAGAGGTAGTATGTTTGTATTGTAGTATTGAACTTCAAAAAGCCTATTAAGGCATTTAATGCGAATGAGGCTCCGGCAATTGAAATAAATTTCCAGGTTTCGTTCAATATATCCACATTCAAAAACAGCCTGGCACGGATAACATTTGCATCAAGCTTTCTTGATATTAACAGTATCTGTACAATCAAAAAAATGATTATGAAGGCAGCTCCAATATTATAAAGCCAAATAAATGTAGTAACATAATCTAATTGACTAAAAATCATAATTAATCCACTCCATTCATTTGAAATAAATATATGTGATTCCTTATAAATTTAATGGTGATATATTTGCATTTACAAAGATTTATTTATACTATTCGCTCATTTTCATGCTATCGGTGGTGATAAAGGATAGAATCACATCAACCAACTAATGGAAAGATCAATATAATTATTTCAAAACAGGACAGGGCCAGCCAGAATATAAAGAATATCCTGCTGCAGATCAGAGACTGGGTGCCAATTCAAGTCGATTCCCCTGAAGTAATTACTGCTCTCGAATTTAAGAAATTCAGACTTATAGAGATCGAAGGGTTGCATATCTACCATGACGGGCTTGATAAACGATTGGCAGCATGCCAACTGGAATCTGAGATTATTATTTTTGCTTCCAAACATCGAAGTAAGGATGGAAGACGTTTACTTACAGTACATCCCACAGGAAACACGAAAGAGGCAAAATTTGGTGGGAATCCAATGGAACTGGCATCAGCAGCTCCTCAAGCCATGCGTTCTATCTATTTAAATCTCAAGACATTGACAAAGAACGAGGATTTCCAGGTGTCTCTTGAGAGTACGCATCACGGTCCCAGTGACCTGAAAATTCCGTCTTTATTTGTTGAGATCGGAAGCTCGGAAAAAGAGTGGATTGACCCGCTGGCTGGCCGCATTGTGGCAAATGCGATACTTATGATATGGGATGAAAATGTACCGGTGGCAGTCGGATTCGGAGGCAATCATTATGCACCCCGCCAGACAAAATTGATAGAAGACATTGAAGTTACTTTTGGCCACATCTTTCCAACCTATAAACTTGATGACCTTAACAAGGACCTGATCATGCAGGCATTTGACCGTTCATGTGCTGATTTTGCATATTTTGACCGAAAATCCATGAAAGCGAGACAGCGTGATCGTCTTTCTGCTATTGTTGAAAGTTTAGGATATGAGGTCTTGCGGGAGAGTGATATCAGGGAAATGGATGGGGTACCCTGGCAATTCTGTTTGCAGTTGAGGGAAAAAGTTAAAGATATTTGTCCAACAGGTAGAACCCATTTTACTGAAAGTATCAAATGTGAGATTCAAACCGCTTGTCAGGGATGTGTCTGTCCTAAGGTGAAGGTGGCAACAATCAATCCTGAACTTCTCAGTGAAGCAGAGAAACTTGATCGTCCCAGATTGGAGGCATTTCTGGAAGAACATAGTATAGCTTATCTGGAACATAAGAACGGCCGGTTTTCACATATAATCATATCACTGGACGATGAATGCTCTCGACTGGTGGCTGAACAATTAATAAATGAATGCTTTAATATAGTAAAAGAACACTACGATGTTAGGTATGAAAACGATGAGGGAATACTATACCTCATCAGTAGAAAATTCAGTCCAGAACTGGCCAAGGAATATGGAATATCATCAGGGCCTATGTTTGGTACATTGGCAAAAGGAAAATCTGTGACCTTGAATAACCGGACGATTACACCAGAAATGGTTTTTGAAAAATATGAAAAAGCCATTCGACTTAAGAATATTAATTTGTAGAAAAAAATATTGAGGGATAAAAGGATGGAATCCATTATCAAAGAAGCGATCTCAAGGGCTGAGCAGGAGGGGCGGAATTCATTGGCAAAACCAAAGCTTACATTTGGTGAAACTGATGAAGAGCTGGAAGAAGTTCTTAAACTATTAAAAACAAACATACGCGTGTTTGGGTGTGGCGGTGGCGGTTCCAATACTATCGGGAGGATGACACAAGAAGGCATCACCGGAGCCGAGCTTTATGCATTAAATACAGATGCTCAGCATCTTTTACATACTGTTGCAGAACATAAAATATTGATAGGGCGGAAAAAGACCCGTGGTCTTGGTGCAGGCAGTTTACCCCAGATAGGAGAAGAAGCAGCCAAGGAAAGTGATGAAGAGATCACTAACGCCGTTGAAGGGTCAGATATGGTATTTATTACCTGTGGTCTGGGCGGCGGTACAGGAACTGGCTCAGCTCCTGTTGTTGCAGAGGCAGCAAGAGAAGCAGGTGCCTTGACCATTGCTGTGGTCACACTTCCATTCAGTGTAGAAGGGTCTGTCAGGCGTGCTAATGCTGAAGCAGGTCTTGAACGTCTCAGGGACGTTGCCGACACTGTTATTGTAGTGCCCAATGATAAACTCCTTGAAGTTGTCCCCAGACTGCCTTTGCAGGCTGCATTCAAAGTATCAGATGAAGTATTGATGCGGGCAGTCAAAGGTATCACAGAACTAATCACAAAACCAGGGTTGGTTAACCTGGATTTCGCTGATGTCAGAACCATCATGCAAAAAGGCGGTGTGGCTATGATCGGTCTTGGTGAATCTGATGGCGAGAACAAAGCCTCGGATTCTGTACAGAAAGCACTGCGTTCTCCACTGTTGGACGTTGATATATCTGGCGCGACATCGGCCTTGGTCAATGTAGTAGGCGGACCTGACATGACAATTGCTGAAGCAGAGAATGTTGTACAAGAAGTATACAACAGGATTGATCCTGAAGCAAGGCTCATTTGGGGTGCACAGATTGATCCGGAACTCGAGCATACAGTACGCACCATGCTTGTCGTGACCGGGGTCAAATCTGCCCAAATATATGGTAAAGGCAGCAGCCGTAATATTACAAGTCGATATGGAATCGATTTTGTAAAATAGATTTATACAAATTACGATTGGCAGGTCTTTTTCCTGTCAATCGAAAAGTATTTTTATCAACAACTTAATTAGAGCTACTCTCACCTTAATATTTATTATCTAATCATCTCGGGAAGTGAAACAAATTGGCAACCAGAAATCCAGCCCCACCTACAATACCGCTGAAACTCAGCGAATATGTCCGAATATTAAAACTCACACGTAAACCCACCAGAGACGAATTCAAGATGATCGCAAAAGTATCTGGGGCAGGTCTTCTTCTTATCGGGTTCATCGGATTTATAATATTTTTCATATTAACTGAGATCCCTCAAGCACTATGACCAAAGTTTATTATAATAACCAGACATTATGGGGGAGTTGTGAACCAATCACATGAATGAAGCAGCAATAGAAGACACAGAAATATTTGTGGTAAAAACCACTGCAAATCAAGAGAGGTCGGTGACCAATCTAATAGAGATGATGGCAAAGAAAGAAAATCTTGCCATTAGATCAATCCTTGCTCCTGATGAATTAAAAGGATATATTCTTGTGGAAGCAGGATCTGCTGATGTGGTAGAACAGGCCATTCAGACACTGCCCCATGCTAGAAGTATAATAAAAGGTGCTTCTACACTAAAAGAAGTGGAACATTTCCTAACACCAAAGACAGCAGTTGTGGGGATCACAGAAGGAAGTATCGTTGAGCTTATTACAGGACCATTTAAAGGTGAAAAAGCCAGGGTTAAGAGAGTGGACGAGACCCATGAAGAGATCACAGTGGAACTGTTCGAGGCCATGGTTTCCATCCCCGTTACCATCCGGGGAGATCACGTCAGAGTACTGGAGAAGGAGGCCGAGTAACCATGCCAGAGACCATTGAAGCGCTGGTAGATGCCGGAAAGGCTTCGGGGGGTCCGCCACTGGGACCGGCACTGGGGCCCCTGGGTGTGAACATTGGCGAGATAATCGACGAGATAAACCAGAGGACCAAGAACTTCGAGGGGATGAAGATACCCATCAAGGTCGTGGTGGACGAGAAGACCAAGAAGTTCGAGATCACCGTGGGGACACCGCCGACAAGTGCCCTGATATTGAAGGAGCTGGGGATCGAGAAGGGCGGCCAGACCTTGGGCGAACCCGTGGGGAACCTCACACTGGAACAAGTAAAGAAGGTGGCCGAGTCCAAGGG
>Ga0114930_10000299_pt1 | contig 53883 bp, 48 predicted proteins | sample AnhtaG_FD_87300 | JGI IMG/M metagenome (GOLD analysis project Ga0114930, IMG submission 87300) | Deep subsurface microbial communities from Anholt, Denmark to uncover new lineages of life (NeLLi) - Anholt_01485 metaG | ecosystem: Environmental > Aquatic > Marine > Oceanic > Sediment | place...
GGATTATATAATTATCAAGATCAGTGATTTTCATTTGAATACTTAAATCCTCTTCTGAGATTATTTCTCTAGCTTCAGGGTTGTTATTTACAAAAACTGTTAAAACCTCTAAAAAGAGGGGAACTTGCGATGGTTTGACATTAGATGGTCCCTTTAAATACACATTTATGAGATCTTTCATTGAATTGGCATCAATCACTCCTTTTTTATCTTGGTTGTCATTAACTCCTAATAATTGAAAAGCCAACTCTAGGATTTCAACAAATTTAATTACCTTAAGTAATTCCCCTTCAATTTTAAAAACTTCAGAGAAATAGGCTTCTAGAGGATCTACCTGAACAAGAAATAATTTAGAAATAGTTTTTAAATTTGATTTGATAATAAAATCTGGAGATTTTAAAGTACCTTCATTAAATTCGGCATTTTTATCTTCTATAATAAGATGATATGGCTCAGCATCTTTAATTTTCACCATCATCCTTAGTTTATATCCTTCAATGAGTTTTTGAACTTCCGGATTAACATTGATAAAATCACAGAGTAATTGAAATATAACAGGAATATCGTCAATGCTAACGGCTTCAGTGGCTTTTTTTCTAATCTCAATTAGTCTTTTAATATTTTCCATTTTATATTGTTTTCAAATTTTTTAATTTAGTATATTAATTATTATCTATAAATTGAAAATTCTTTATCTAATTTTTTTTTCAGACTTAATGGAAAATTAAATCTATTTGAATACAATTTAAAAATCAAATTATCAATTTTCTTTTGATGGTCTGTGTAATCATAATTTGGATTATATTCTTTATTTCTGATAATCTCATTGACTAATTTTTCAACAATTATTTTTGTTTCATTATCAGTTGAAATAATAGGTAAAGTCTGGATTCCTGTTATTTGAATACTATTAGTATTATTGATAATTCCTTTAGCTAGGTAATTATATAAAGAACTATTCAACAATCCTAACATATATGGGATTGTAATAATTTTATCCCTAATTATGAATCCAATAGCTTTATTTGAGTCCCAATAGCATCCTTTTGGCATATAACGTGCTGCTAATCTTGAACTTACACCACTTATTATAATACCCTCCTGTTCAAACGGTACATTCACAGGGATATCATAATTTTTTTTAGATTCTTCACCCCAATCTAATGCTTCCATAATTGGCCTATAATATTGTTCTGCTCCTCCTCTCTTTAAGTAAGGCTTCCACCTTATTGATTCAAGGTCCTTTTTTAAAATAATTTTATATTTTCGATTTGGATCAGATATTCTCTTATTTCTTCTCTTAAAAACCTCTGCTAGTTCTGTTTCTTCAATAGCAGCTATGTATTTCCTATTATTATGGGTATGCATTCCAATATATCCTTTCAGATAATTATCTAATTTAGGTGCATTTTCAAATAATTCAATAATTTCTTCTTCAACACCAATAAAAAATATGTTATATGGTAGGGAATTATATTTCTTTTGCTCTGTTTCATTGACAATCCTTGGAACTCTGTAATCTTCCTCGCTATTTACTCTAGGAATTATCCTCATTATATTTTTTTCCCTGAACTTTTTATTTTTTTGGCCGGAGCATTTTGTTAAGATAATAATAGCTGCACTTGTCCTTACATTTTGACTAGAAAACAAATTTTTTGGTGCTAAAAGAATTTCATTAATCACACAGTTATTGAGAATAAATCTCCTTAGATTTTTATGGGTACTTAGAGTTAAAAATGAATCACTAGTTATAAAACCCAATTTTCCACCCTCTTTTAAACGCCAAATGCTATTTACAATAAACATAGCATATGTTTCATGAGCATTTATTTTCCCATAAATTTTTCTCAGTTTTAATTTGTTTTTACGAACATACGCACTTGCTTTATTTAGATATGGAGGGTTTCCAACAATAAAATCGAACTCATTATATGAATCAGGGTATAAAGCGATAAGTGTATCCTGTGCTTTAAAAGAAACTCCGAATTTTTCTATCTCTCCTTTAATACTTGCATTTATATCATACGTAAATATCTGGTCACTGCCAATCCCAAACTCTATTAATTTATTTACGAAAATACCAGGTCCGACGCATGGATCTAAAATTTTCTGATCTTTCTTAATCTTCCCTAATCTTGAAATTATATATTCCACTGTTAGAGGAGGAGTAATAACTACTCCTAAATCCTTCCTATTAAACTTGATTCCTAATCAGCACTCTTAGATTGTTCATTTAAATTAATATCAACTTCATTTAATAGAATTGTATAAAACTGGGAGAGTTTTTTCAAAATAGTTAAATCTATTTTATCCACATCATCATTGACAGAATGGATATAATTATAAGAGCTTTTATCACCATTACCAACTCCTTGGAATTTCTTATTTGCAAGAAATAACCCGTCAGTATATGTACCAATGTAGAACCTTCGTGTTTTCTCTAAACTTATTATATCTTTATTTTCTAAAATATAATTGTTAGATTTAAAATATTTATTATTAAGGAGACCATGATCCCATAAATTTACTTTTTTAGCAATTGAATCAAAGTTGATTATGAAAGTCTTATTTCTATCATAGTGTTTAATAGTTTTATAAAAATTTCTTACTCCCATAGTACCAGATTCTTCTGCACCCGTAAAAACGAAACATAAATCATAATTTTTAAGCCTATTTTCTGGATCCGAATAATATTGTAGAATTTCTAAAACGCATGATATTCCAGAAGCGTCATCTATTGCACCTTTAGATTTATTATTGGTGGTATTCAACCAGATTATTACAGTCGTTACACAATTAATAATTAAGATCAAAATAGCAAAAATATACAATAATAAAATATCTTCAAAAAAGACAAAATAATTGAGTATATTAATTAATAGGCATAAAGGAAAAGAAATTATCCAGATATAATATAATTGGATACGAATTTTTATTGAGAAAGCTTGTCCTTTTGAATCTAAATGTGAAAATAGAAAAATATTATTGTCAGAGGGCCTATTCTTAGATTGAGATGAAATATTTACAAATAAATTTTGAGAATGATATTGCCGTCCTATTTTAAGTTTCTCTGGATTCCTTGTAATTATAATTAGAATTAAAATTAATATAAAAATTAGAAACAGATTAACTATCGTAAAAACCGGTTGAATATTTAAAAATAAGATTACAAGGAGCCAACTTAATAATGATAAAGTAACTTTTGGATAGATTCTTGAATAGAATGTACTAAATGAGAATTCTTGAATTTTTGGAGTAAGATTTAGATCTTTTACTTTCTGTCTAGCAATGTTGAAACTTATTTTCTCAAATTTAGTTCCAGATAATCTTGGAAAAGAGAATTCTTTTAAATTTTTTAATATACGTGTTTCATCAATCATGGTTCAAATAATTATTGTAAATATGCTCCATTTTTCGCAGAGCTTACTATTTTTCTATAAATGTTTAAGTAACCAGTTTTAAACCTTGGTTCAGGTCTTTCCCATTCTTTTAATCGCTTTTTTATTTCTTTATGAGGGATTAATAAGTCTAATTTTCGATTATCAATATCAATTTCAATCTCATCCCCATTTTCTACAATAGCTATAGGACCCCCTTCAAATGCTTCAGGACACACATGTCCTATACAGGGCCCTCGCGTAGCCCCCGAATACCGACCATCAGTAATCATGGCTACAGAATCACCTAATCCCATCCCTACGAGCATGGCGGCGGGTATAGATAATTCTCTCATTCCTGGAGATCCTTTCGGGCCCTCATAACGAATCACTAAAACTTCTCCTGGTTCTACTAGATTAAATATTAACGCGTCTCTAAGTTGCTCCTCACATTCAAATACTCGTGCAGGTCCTTTATGATGTCTCATTTTAGTATTTACAGCACTTTGTTTTATGATAGCACCCTCTGGGGCTAAATTTCCTTTTAAAACTGCTATACCTCCTTCACTAGCTATTGGATCTTCAAAATTTCGAATTATATGGTAATCATGGATCTCAATGGTGTCTAAATAATCTTTTAATGTAATTCCAAAAACATTTTTTGTAGACAAATCTAATACACTTGATAACTTTTTCATTAAAACTCCAACACCACCTGCTTCATGAAATTCTGTGAGGTTATATTCTGAGGCTGGTTTGAATTTCGCCAGTAATGGAACGGACTTACTTAAATTATCAAAATCAAAATGGTTTATTGATCCTCCAATCTCATGGGATAACGCACACATATGCAAAACCATATTTGTAGAACCTCCAAAAGATAAGGCAACTTTGATAGCATTTTCGATAGATTCAGGAGTGATGAGATCTAATGCCTTAACATCCTCCTCAACTAATTTCATAATGATTCTGCCGGATATTTTTGATAAATTTTCTCGGTCCTCACTAATAGCACTCATTGTAGCACAACCAGGCAAAGTAAGTCCCATAGCTTCTACAATACATGCCATTGTATTTGCAGTGCCCATCATATTACATGCGCCAGGAGAACAGCATGTTTGAGATTCTATTAAAAAAAGCTCATCTTTAGTTAATTTACCTGCCGTGAATTGACCAATTGCTTCTTTTATATCAGAAGTTATATAAGTTTTTCCTTTAAGAGGTCCATTTTCAAAAAATTTTGCTTTCATTATCCCTCCAGTTAAAAATACTGTAGGAATATTACATCTAGCTGCGGCTAAAAGCATCCCTGGAATAATTTTATCGCAAGAACACAACATTACCATTCCATCAAAATTATATGCTTTAATAGTGCATTCAACTGAAGCTGCTATTACTTCTCTCGAGGGTAAAATAAATTTAGAAAAGTTACCTGAATTAGCGATTCCATCACAAGACGCTATTGTATTAAATTCCATAGGTGTACCACCCGCTTCTTTAACACCCTTTTTAACAAATTCAGCTAATTTCCGTAAGTGAATATGCCCCGGATTAATTTCATTCCATGAATTAACTATTGCGATTCTAGGTTTCTTTAGATCATCCGAAGAATAACCGCATCCATAATATAATGCTCTCTCATATGCCTTTCTTGAATCTAACTCGTCTTGGTTTGCTGACATTGAGAATTATAAATTTAATTAATTAATGAAATTTGCTATGATATTCAATTTGCGAACTTTAATTTAAACATTTATAATGTTGATAATCACATTTTCTTTAATCTTTAAAAGACATTTTAATAATTCCTAAAATCTTAAAGATAAACAAGAAAGTCCCCCATCCATCTTTCTAAATTCAGTTATATCAAGTTTAAGTACCTTATATCCTAGACTTGAAATTGAGTTTATTAACTTCTCATAACCATTTGCAATTAAAACATAATTATTTACTCTTATACAATTAGCAGCATAACTCTCATCTTCATCAACTTTGATTATATTATAATCTTGAAAAAGAGGATTATCTATAAATTCCCCTGAAACAATCAAGTTCTTGTCTCCAATATAAGCTAATCCAGTCTTTAGGTGAATTACCTCTTTTAATTTAACTAATGAACAAGAATATCCATATTTCTTTAAGATTTCTTTCAATTGTAATGCTCCTACTTTATTTGTTCGCTTAGAGATCCCAAGGAAATATTGATCCTCTACTCTAAGAACATCACCACCATCTAAAGTTCCCGGTTTTTCTATTGATTCTACATTTTCATAAAATTTATCCAGAACTTTCCTTATTTCTATTTCTTCGCCTTTCCTGCTTGTTGCGCCTAAATTAGCAATAATGGCTAAATCCTCGTTGACAACTGCTGTATCTTCAACAAATGTTGAATCTGGAAATCTATCATCTGTCTCTAAGGTTAAAACCTTCAGTCCAGATTTCCTTAATGCTTCAATGTAATTTGAATGCTGAATAAGAGCCTTATTATAATCAGGTTTTCCTAATTTTGATGAAGTTAAACCATATTGAAAGTTTTTTGAGACAATTCTCACAATAGCATGCTTAAACATAAGATCATTAAAAACTAAGTAATTTCTGCTAACTATAACTATATTTACCAAATTTTATTAATTTGAAAAGTCGGCTTAAAATTATAAATCTTCATAAATTCAAAGTATATAGATTTAAAAATATAATTGAAATAAGCAAAATATTATTAAGAACATTATCTTTTAGGAGAAAGTCATGAAAGTAATATTTATTCTATTTGATACCTTAAATAAACGTTTTTTACCCTCCTATGGGAATAATTGGGTACATGCACCAAATTTTAAGAGATTAGCTGAAAAAACAGTGATTTTTGACAATTGTTATTGTGGGAGTTTAATGTGTATCCCTGCTAGAAGAGAACTTCATACAGGGAGACATAACTTTTTGCACAGAAGTTGGGGGCCTTTAGAACCATTTGATGATTCAATGCCAGAAATTTTAAAGAATAATGGTGTTTATTCCCATCTTGTAAGTGATCATTACCATTATTGGGAAGATGGAGGTGCAACATACCATAATAGGTACAATTCATGGGAAATTGCTCGAGGTCATGAAGGAGATCCTTGGAAAGGAGAAGTAAGTGACCCTGACATGCCTGAATCCGTACCTAATATGCGACAAAATTGGCCTCATTGGCGTCAAGATTGGGTAAATAGAAAATATATGCAAAGAGAAGAAGACCAGCCTCAGGCAGTAACTTTTAAACTAGGATTGGAGTTTATTGAAAAGAATCATACGGAAGATAATTGGGTCCTACATATCGAAACATTTGACCCACACGAGCCCTTTTTTACACAACAGAAATATAAAGATTTATATAAACATGAATATAACGGTCCTCATTTCGATTGGCCTAATTATAGTATAGTAACAGAAACTGAAGAGCAAGTACAACATATTCGAAAAGAATATGCTGCTTCTGTGAGTATGTGTGATACTTACCTAGGTAAGATTCTAGATTTAATGGATGAAAAAGATATGTGGAAAGATACAATGCTTATCGTTACTACTGATCATGGTTTCCTTTTAGGTGAAAAAGATTGGTGGGCAAAAGCAGTACAACCGATCTATAATGAGATTGCTCAAATACCATTATTTATATGGGATCCAAGAACAAATAAGAAAAATGAGAGAAGGAATGCTCTTGTACAAACAACAGATATAGTCCCTACAATTCTGGAATTCTTTGGGATTAAGCGAACAAAGGATATGCAGGGTAAAGTTTTAAAAGAAACTATTAATTCAGATGCTAAAATAAGGGAATATGCTTTATTTGGAACTCATGGAGCTCATGTGAACATAACTGATGGGCGCTATGTTTACATGAGAGGCCCTACAAATCTTATGAATAAACCACTTCATGAATATACACTTATGCCTACCCATATGCGTGGTTTTTTTTCAATTAATGAGTTAAAAACTATGGATTTGACTGAAGCTTTTAATTTTACTAAAGGTTGTAAGCTTATGAGAACTAGTTCAAGATATAGACTATTAAATCCTTACATTTTCGGTAGTTTTCTCTTTGATCTTCAAATTGACCCATACCAAGAAAACTCAATAGTTGATTCTGAAATTGAGAAAAGGATGATAAAGGCAATGATAGAAGAAATGAAGGAGAATAATTCACCAATTGAACAATTCGAACGTCTTGGCATTCCCTATGATGATGAAATTACAAATTATCATCTAGATTTAATTGAGAATCGATCAGGAATAAAAGATAAGATCGGAGATACAGAATTTGTATGGAAAAATAAAGGAAAAAGTATGTATTCTCTAATTATGGGTTATGTTCCTAATCCAGTGCAAAAACAAATTATCCTACAATTTGAGCAAGAGGTTAAGAATAAAGGAGCTAATGAAATAGATGAAGAATTCTTAGTGAAAATGTTTGAAAAATTCCTTCCCCAAAACTTTATCCCACTATTTAGAAGCATGGTAAAATTAGTTAAAATTAAGGGAAAGTAAATCAAAAATATAGTGTTTCGAATGCAATAAAAATGAAATCTTTCTCGTTATTGATAAAACCTGTCTCAGCAGATTGCAATCTAAGATGTGAATATTGTTTTTATATTGATCATCTAGATACTGTAGAAAAAAAACCTAGAATGTCAGAAAGTACATTAGAAACCATGATTGCAAGTTATATGCAGACCGATCAAAACAACCAATATGCTTTTGGCTGGCAAGGAGGTGAACCCACATTATTAGGTATAAAATTTTGGGAAAAAGTTGTAGAACTTCAAACAAAATATGCACCACCCGGAGCAGTAATAAGTAATGGGCTTCAAACAAATGGAACTCTTATTACAGATGAATTAGCGAAATTTTTTGCGGAATTTAGGTTTCTTCTTGGTGTGAGTCTTGATGGTCCCCCTTACCTCCATGACTTTTATAGAAAGACGATAGGTAATACACCTACACATAACTTAGTTATGCGTGGAATAGAACATTTAAAAAAGAATAAAGTTGAATTCAATATCCTTACTTTAGTAAACAATAAAACTGCTAAGAAAGCCCCCGAAATTTATCAATATCTGAAAGATCATGAATTTTATTTCCATCAATATATACCTTGTGTTGAATTTGACGAAAACGGTAATCTAGAGCCCTATTCAATTACGGGTGAAGAATGGGGAGTATTTCTCTGCGAATTATTTGAACAGTGGATAAAAAATGATACAAATAAAGTCTCTATTCGCCTATTTGATTCAATCATAAATTACTTAATATATGGCAATTATAGTGTCTGCTATATGGGAACTAATTGTTGTCAATATTTTGTAGTTGAATATGATGGTAGCGTTTATCCATGTGATTTTTTTGTACGGAGAGTTCTGTTGTTAGGTAATGTGAAAACAAATAGTTGGGATGATTTTGTAAATTCTTCAAAATATCATGATTTTGGTGCCCAAAAAGCAGAATGGAATAACACATGTAAAGATTGTCCATTTATTAACATGTGCAATGGAGATTGCCAAAAATTTCGATTTAGTAGATCTTTCTCATCACAATCTTTAAGTATTTTATGTAAAGGATGGAAAAGATTTTATGTTAATACCCTACCTCGTTTTAAGATTATAGCTAATGAGATAAAAAAATATAAGGAATTTAGTTCACCAATTCAAATTAAAGCAAAGAAGATCGGTAGAAATTCACCATGCCCCTGTGGAAGTGGCAAAAAGTATAAAGATTGTTGCTTAAGATAGAAATTTTTTACTGAGTTCCTTAAATACTCACTTAATTTATTTTACCTATATGTTAATTTTAAAATAAAATTTTAAAAGTAGATGACATTGCATTCTGTAACTAAATGTTTTTTTTAAAAAAAAAAAATTAGGTTGATTAACAAAATGGTTGACGAAAATTTAATAAAAGAATTAAAAGAAATGAGAGAAAAAGGTCCAGGCGCACCTTCTGATGCCCTTAAAATGTTCGAATTCATGAAGCAACTCGCAACAGAAAACGATGAATTAAAAGAAGAATTAGAAGATATTGATACTGTGATTGTCCAATTGGAAGTAACTGATATAGATTTTAAATATTGGGTTAAATTTGGTGAAGGAAAAGTTGATTATAGTGAAGGGGCGAGTGATGAAGCGAGTGTTACTATGAAAGCAACACAAGCAACTTGGGCTGGATTGAGCGCAGGCGAGATTGATTCAACAAGCGCATATATGTCTGGAGACCTCGTCATTGAGGGAAATCTTCAGGATGCAATCGCCTTCGGTGAGATTCAAGGTCTCGCAACGGAACTTGGTGCAGAACTTTTAGAATAAATCTTTTGCTTTAGAAAAATACATTCTATAATTTTCTTTTTTTTTATTTCATTTAATCCTTGTATAGATTGTTAAAATTAAGGGAACTCACTGCTAAACCTTAAATTAATTAAAATTTTCAATACTATAAGATATGCCTAATCTTATTTTTATTTTGTCGTGGTTTTTTGAAAATGTTAAAAAGTTTGATTGAAAATTGGAAAGATAATCCGCAGAAATCAATACGGATTATAGTATTTGGCTCGAGTAATACTGAACTTCATTGACATTCATTAGGACATTTAAATTGGTTTTCTTGGTTACCATATCCAGAAAAAAATGAAGAGTAATAATTAAATGGATAATTAAAATCTTTAAGGTTCTGTTTCAAAACCATTTTTAGCAATTACATCTCGATACCATTGAGCACTTTTCTTCCATATTCGCTCTTGATTCTCATAATTCACCCTTATTATACCAAAACGTATGGAATATCCCGCAAACCATTCGAAATTATCTAATAGTGACCATATAAAATATCCCCTTAAATCAACCCCATTTTTAATAGCTCTATGAGCTGATTCAAAATATCGTTTTAAATAATTTAATCTTTCTTCATCTTGAACTATTCCATCTTTAATAATATCATCTTTACAAGCCATTCCATTTTCCGTAACATAAATAGAAGGATGGTTATAGTCTTTATCGATTCTAAGTAGCAAATCAAAGAAACCTTCGGGGCACACTTCCCAACCATATTCGGAATACTCTCGCCCTTCTTTCCTTTCCTGTTTAACCAATTTGTTTACGCTAGTGAGATCTTCTGGCTTATCTGCCCCAACCCACATACAAGAATAATTATTTATCCCTAAAAAATCAATAGGGTTATTTTTTAATAATTCTATGTCCTCTTTAGGGATTGGTGGGAAATCAAACCTTGCATTTAGAAAATCTAGAATATCTTTAGGATACGATGCCTTGAAAACGGGGTCTAAATACCATCTATTAAATATTCCATCAATAAATCTTACAGCCTCTGAATTTAGGGACGATTTAGATATAGGATACACATGAGATAAGTTTAATGTAATTCCAATCTCTCCATCATGATATTTTGAGTTACGATAAGCCTTTATTGCTTTTGCATGAGCTACATTAACGTTAGTGGATGCAATATAACCTCCCTTAATATTTGATTTCCCTGTGAAAGCATCATTTCTATAAAATGCTACGGTAAAAATAGCAGGTTCATTGAAGGTGATCCATTTCTTTACACGATCACCGTAATGGTCAAACATAAATTTTGTATATTCCACATATGCTTCAACAACTTCACGATTTTCCCAACTACCAATTTTTTGGAGTGGTAAGGGGAGATCCCAATGATATAAAGTAACAACTGGCTGAATCTCATTTTTTAATAGTTCATTAATAAGATTGTCATAAAATGCTACTCCTTTCTCATTAATTTCTCCTCTTCCTAAAGGAAAAATACGCGGCCAGGATATTGAAAATCGATATGCATTAAGATTCAGTTGTTTCATAAGCTGTACATCCTCTTTATAATGATGATAATGGTCACAAGCAATATTACCAGTATCTCCATTCTTTATTTTACCTGGTGTGTGAGATATCATATCCCAAATGCTCTCACCTTTTCCATCTTCGTTCCATGCACCTTCGATTTGATAACTAGCAGTAGCAGTACCCCATAAAAAACCATCTGGAAATTTAATTCTTCCCAACTTATTTAACCTCAAATATTTAAATTACGTGATATAGTAATTTTCCACTTTAAAGGCTTATTTAATTCACTTTTTCCTTCTAAATTAAATTGAAATTTGGTATAACATAAAAGTTTTAAGAAATAATCTGATTTAATATAATAATCTTTTTGTAAGTGAAAGTAAGATCATTAACATCAATATATTTATTTAGATCATGAAATCAGTTGAACGTGTAAAAGCAGCTCTTAATTTCTCAGGACCAGATAAGGCTCCAATTTGGAGATTTGGTCATGAGAGTGATGTCTATTTAATGGTTAATATGCCCTCTAAACATTGGCGACCTGGACATTACGAAAATGAGAAAGGTTTATTTCCACATACCGGGAGTGATTTAATAATCAAATCTGGGGTGTGGAAATGGGATAAACCTGAATGGGCAAAAGATCCAAAATATAAAGATTGGCTGAATATGCCAAGAGAAGAAATTGATGAATTTGGAAATATTTGGGTACGTGCGGGTATTAACACTATGGGACATCCTGGCAGACCTTCACTTACGGACTACGGCAATTTAGATAAATATTTTCAAAAAAATACCCCAAATTTCGATGAAGAAAGTAGGTATTCGTTTTTTATCAAATTAAGTAAGGGTAGAGCACGTGAGAAATATCGCATGTGCTCTCTTAATCTTGGACCATTTCAAATTGCCAGTCAGATGAGAGGTTTTAATAGTTTTTTATTGGATCATTATAAGAATAAAAATGAACTCAAGAAACTTTTAAAATATCTAACAGATATTTATGTAAACTATGAAAAAATGTGGGTTAAATATGGAGCAAACCCCCATGGATTTGTCATATATGATGATTTAGGTGAACAGAAAGGACCTTTCTTCAGTCCAAAATTGTTTAAAGAGTTCTATGAGCCACTATATAGGCGATTAATTGAAACTGCGCACGACCTGGGTTGTGATTTTCATTTACATTGTTGCGGAAAAATCGATCCAATAATACCATTATTAATTGAGTGGGGTCTAGATGCACTAGAACTAGATAGTCCTCGAATGACAGGGTACCCCGAATTGCATCAATTCAGAGGAAAAATCATGATGTGGGCTTGTGTAAATATTCAATCAATTTATACACTAGGTACACCAGAAGAATGTGAAAGGGAAGTCTGGCATATGGTCCGAAATCTTGGAACTCCAGAAGGAGGTTTTGGTGCTTATTTCTATCCCCAGGCAGATCATATTCAAGCACCTAAGGTGAATATTGATGCTTTCAGTGAAGGCTTGAAGAAGTATGGAGTATATGCGGAAATTCCCAAACATTGGTGGACATATCCGACTGTAGGTGAGTGGAAATATGATAAAGTGCCCCCATTACCACCAATCAATCTATAGAAATTTCCTTTTAATTTAATATTAGAAAATTTCAGTTTTCTTAATTTTAAGATTCGTATTCTTCGGAAACTCTTATTTGTTAGTAAGATTTTATTGGTAAGGATTCTTTTTTGGTTTATTAACAACTCAAATTGATTACAATGGCTTATAATTTCTTATGGGATTTAATTATAGTATTAGCAGCATATATCTATATACTTATAACTATTTTAGTACCTTTGACTTTATATAAGAAAGATAAAATTTCCAAATTTTCAGCACGAAAAATAGTTCATATGTTTGCAGGACTAGCCATTTTAACCTCACCATTTTATTTTTGGCCGTTTTGGCCAACAATAATTGCTGGAACGTTAACTTTATTTGTATATTTTAGTTCAAAAGAATCAAAAGTGAAGCAATTAAAAGATTTATATGATGCAATATCGGAAGAACAAGAAAACGGTTTGAAAAGAGCTTTTCTCCAAGGTCCATTTTTTTATGCTCTTTCAATTACTTCTTTAGTATTTATTTTTGGGCTTGTTGCCCCAAATAACTTTTATTTCCCCATCGCAGGAATATTAATAATGATAGTTGCTGATACTTTAGCTTCGGTAATAGGAAAACGTTGGGGAAAGATGGGTATAAGTTTACCTTGGACAAATTCAAACAGAACACTCGAAGGATCTGCAACATTCTTTGTAACTGCCTTTTTGTTGTGTTTTATATCATTTTTTTTATTCGGGCTGCTAATTCCTACCTTTCAAGAACCTTTATCATTTGCTACTATCGTTATATATTCATTAGTTACTAGTGTAATTGCTACTATAATTGAATTAATCTCTCCCAGCACTTTTGACGATTTAACAGTTCCGTTAGGCAGTACATTAATTATATATTTGTTAACTCTGCTGTAATTTTTATAAAACTTCTTTAATTTTATTAAAATATTCATTAAAAAAAGTAAGGAATCAAACCTAGCTGTCATGGAAAACATACAAAAATCGTTTGACGTTATTGTGGTTGGAGCAGGTACAGGAGGTACCACTGCTGCGAGGTTCATTGCTAAAAAAGGTTTAGAGGTATGTTTAATTGACAGAAAACCAAGGGATAAAATAGGGGATAAAATATGTGGCGATGCTGTAGGAAACGAAATTTTCGATCTTTTAAACATAAACCACCCTAAAAGTGAGGAGCTATCTTGCCATATTAAGGGAGCGAAAATATATTCACCAAATCTTAAGAAATGTCTAACTTTAATTGATCCAAAACAAGCAGGATATATTGTTAATAGAAAAGAATTTGGTCAACGATTATTAAACGAATCTATTGATGTAGGAATAAAACAGTTTTTAGATAAAACTATGGCTTTAGATTTAATATATAATAATGGAACTGTTAATGGTTTAAGAGTTAAATTAGAAAATGGAGAAAAAAGTGAATTAAAAGCAAAACTAGTAATTGATGCTAGTGGTTTTTATTCTCCTATAAGAAAAACTATAAAGAGTTCTCTAATTGAAAAAAATATATCTAAAGAAGATAGTATATTATGTTATCGAGAAATAATTAAATTTTCACCAAAAGATCAAGAAGTACAAGATCCTGAATATATCTCAATTATTCTTGATCAAGAAAAGGCTCCAGGAGGATACATATGGTATTTTCCAAAAAATGAATCCTCGGTTAACATTGGATTAGGAGCTTTTATGGAATACAAAGGAAAAGTAAAAGATTTTTACCAAAGAAATGTGTTTCAAGAATATATCAAAGCATCAAAATTTGAAACCATTTCTTCTGGTGGTGGTGTGGTTCCAGTAAGAAGACCATTATGGTCTTGTGCCGATAATGGTATTATGTTTGTTGGGGATTCGGCTTGCCAAGTGAATCCTCTTCATGGAGGTGGAATTGATCCATCAATGAGAGCTGGATACTATGCAGCTAATTCAGCAGTTAGTGCTATTGAAAAAGAAGATTATTCAATAAATATGTTATGGGATTATAATCTTTCCGTTATGACTAGCTTTGGTGCTGAATTTGCTGCTTTAGATTTACTAAGAATAGTTCTTCAACACCTCTCCAACGATGACATAAATTTTGGCTTAGAACGCGATTTACTTAGCGGAGAGGAAATCTTAGAAATATCCTCTAAAGGAGGATTAAACTTATCCTTAGTAAATATGGCAATTAAAGCATTTAAAGGAATTTCCCGTCCAAATTTATTATTAGATTTAAATTATCTTAGAATAAAAATGAATGAAATATCTAGACTTTATAAAGCATTTCCAGAAAATATAGCTAAATTTCCGGAATGGAAGGAAGATGTTATTGGAATTTATGATAAAATAAAAAGAATGATTGTTCATACTAAAAAAAGCAAATAAATATAAAGATGTGATATATATGGTCGATATTGTAATTGATGAATATATTGAAAAAAGCACTTATGAATATATCCTTAAGAAACTTAATAATGAGGGTGCTTTACATTTCTCCTTAATTGATCCAGACCCTTTAAGACAAGGTCCAAATAAAGCCGCAAAAATGGCCAAATATGCTGAAGAAGCTGGTACTGATGCCATTTTAATTGGGGGAAGTACCGTTTTTGATCAGGCTTTTGTGGATAAGACAATATTAGCAATAAAAGAGAGAGTTAATGTCCCATTAATCATTTTCCCTGGTGGTATTAGTAACGTTTCTCAACATGCTGATGCGATTTTTTTCATGTCTTTATTGAACTCATATGATCCTTATTTTATAATTGGTCAACAAGCCCTTGCTTCATATACAATTAAATCTTATAACTTAGAACACATTTCGATGGCATATTTAATAATAGAACCCGGAGGTAGTGCCGGATGGATCGGGAACGCGAAATTATTACCTAGAAAGAAACCTAAACTAACAGCCGCTTATGCATTAGCGGCAGAAATGGTAGGTTTCAAAATTGTATACTTGGAGGCTGGTTCTGGCAGCGAAAAAATTCCAGCAGAACATATTAAAACTTGTTCAACAATTTTAAATATCCCTATAATTGCTGGGGGTGGTGTTGACAGTAAAGAAGATGCAAGAGCTTTTGTGGAAGCTGGAGCAGATATCATCGTTATGGGGACATATCTTGAAAATCAAGTTTTAAAGGATAATGGTACATCCTTAAAAGAGATTATTGATGAGATTAAAGATGTAGGAAAATCTCAAAATAAAAATTATATTAAAAAGTAATTATTTCTAATTTAGTTGAGTTTGATATGAAATTTAAAGATGCTTTCGGGATTCTTCGGCCAATTAATGATATAATGGGAAGTATTACAGTTATTTTTGGAATTTTAAATACTAGTCAGGGAATTAGTTTTGAAAGAATCATCATAAATATAATTCTTGGAGCATTGACCTATTTTTTTATGGCTGGTTCAGGAATGGTAATAAATGATATTTATGATGTTGAGATTGATAAGATTAATAGACCAGAACGTCCTATTCCTAAAGGAGCAATATCTCTTTCTGAAGCAAAATACTTATATGCTGGAGTTTTTATTTTAGGAATAACAATTTCTATTATTCACAGTATAATTTTCAATTTACAGTTTTTAAATGTAATTATAGCTACATTTTTTGGTATTATGGGTTGGATATATGCAAAATGGGGTAAAAGAAGTGGTTTTTTTGGAAACATAATTGTCAGTATATCTTTTTCTATGGGTTTTATATATGGAGCAATTTTAAATAGCTCAAATATTCCTATTTATATTTATTTCTTCTTTTTAAATAGTATTTTTGGTTTGTTATCTCGTGAAATTATAAAGGGATGCGAAGATATCGAGGGTGATAAAGAACAAGGAGTAAATACTTTAGCTATTAAAATAGGGTTAAAAAGAACTCCTTATATCTCTATGATTTGTGTATTTTTATCTATACTATTCTTCATACTTACTGCATTCACAGAATTAATAAATCGGTTAGCTTTTTCAATTTCAATGATTTTTGGTATATTAGTAGTATTTTATGCTGCTATATTAATGCCTAAAAAGAATTTGGATAAAAAAGATTTCTCAAAAATAAGTTTATTATTAAAAATAGGAATGTTCTTGGGGCTAATTGCGGTTGTTTTAGCTAGTATTGAATTTTAAAAATATTTAATTTCACCTATTTTTGAATTTTTTTAAAAACAAAATTACACCATCAAAATTCTTAATATTTATTAAATCATATAAGATAGCTTTATCATCTGAATTCATGTTGATAACAGGAAATGTTTCTATTAAAGATCTTACTTGAGTTAATCCCAAATATTTTCTTGTATATTCAGCATTAGAATATTTATACGTTGTGAGAAATCCACTGTCTAACTTCTCCCTAAAAGTTTCTAATGCAAAATTAAAATAATCTTTTAATAAATTTTGTTCATTTGGTGTAATAGTAGGCTCAAAAAATATTTGAATCGGATGAGTTCTATACGTATTTCCAGAAACATAAATTCCATTCACATTAAAATCTTCTGAAACTATTCCTAACCCAACTCTTCCATTATAAGAGCCTGTATCAACTGTTCGAACATATAATATATTAGATTCTACTATACTTTTCAATTTATCATTTATTTGAAGTTTTAATTTATTGTATTGATTATTGCGATAGTCGTTCGCATCAATAACGTCTAATTTGTTATTTCCTTTATTATTCAACACGTCTTTCTTTAATAGATAATACTTAACTATTAGCGGTTTTAAAGCCTGATATTCTTCAAGAAACTCATCAAATTCTGAACCAGCACGATAATTAAATTCTGGTTTAAGTATATAACTCTTCTCTACTATCTTATCTTTTTTTCTAATTTTTATTCCACTAAATTCTATGATTTCAGATTTAGGGATTGGTTTCTTCTTGAAAAACCCAATACAGATATTAGTTCCAGTATATTCGAAAATTTTTGTTTCAAAGATAAACATCTTATTAATATTATAGTATTTTAATAAATCTAAACGAAATTTATTCGAAACTGAAGCCCCAAATAGAAAATTGGAAGGGATTATATATATTAAATTCTCAATATTATTTCTTAAATCATTTATCATAGCAATTTGATAAAGATCCTGGTACCCTTCGTTCTTTCCTTCAAAAAGTTTTAAATACTCCTGAGTCTCTTTATGCTTTCTGATATACCCTAAATATAAATATGGGGGATTTGTGATATGATATAATGGCAAGTGTTCATTTTTTAAAAAGATAGGAAAACTTTCTAAATTATTTCGAAGTTTGATGTTATTAGAAGCGACCTCTGAAGGGATTCCATAATTTTTCGCATTTTCTATGCATTTATCTGCCATTTCTGGGTGAATATCAAATAGAAAAATATGTTCTTCAAAAAATTTTATCCGATTTTCAGAAGGAATTAAGTTCAATATTGGTAAAATTAAATTCCCTTCCCCAGCATACAAATCAATCCATCTAAATTTCCATAATTTCTCTTTTATTTCAGGAAATATGTAATTTAAGGAAATATCACTTGAAGTTAAATGGATACCATAAGATCTTCTAAAAGCATTTTCCTCAAGTTCGTTTTTAGTATTTCCCATATTTCAATATAAGCAGTACACATACTTCTTATTAATTTTATTAAATTTTTTCTTTTAGAAAACTAATATGATTCATTTGCTTGAAAAATTAAAAAGAAAAAAATAGAATTGAACCTAAATTTTATATTTCTGCAGCTTATAAATATTATAGAAATTTTCTATAGTTAAGAGAGCCATACCTGTCATCACTAAGGTCGCTATAGCTCTAAAAGTGCTATAAAATTCTGGTGCAACTCCTATATTTTGAAATGTATCAGAAGGCTCGTCAACTACAATTATTGGAAATATTTCGGGGCGCATCATCATAATTACTGCGATCGAGATTGAGCTTAATTTGACAATTATAGTTATAACATGAATGATTTGATGAGTGTTGATTTGCCTATTTCCTATTAATCCACGTGTCATGTCAAAAAAACCTTCCGTTATTACAAATAAACTTCCAAATCGCACCAATAATAGAAACTCTGGATCTATTAATTTATTCAGACCGGGAATAGGCTGAATAAATAGAAATAGACCGATTGTTATAAGAATTACGCCACCAATAATTTCTCCAACAGGTTTAATAAACTTATGGTTTGCCATGGTTTAATAGCTAATACAAAACAAAACTTAACTTATTGAGATCAAAACAAATATATAGATATAATATATAAATTAAATAAGAAAAACGGGTTAAGAATAATCTATATTCCGTTTTAACGTTGGAATAACTTTATTACTGATTGGATATTAATAAGACTATAATAGTGGAATAAAATGAGCGAAAAAGAATCTCATTTGCAACGACTTAATAAATTCTATGTTAATTTTGTGAATCCGAAATTCATGAAAGTTAAACAAAACAGTAAAAAGTTTTATGATAAGGTAACTGAACCTAAAATTGTCAAAATTTCAATTTATGTGAGTTTAGCCACATTTTTACCAGGAATAATAATAGGCTTGATCGTTGCCATAAATTATGGTCACCTTCCATATAGTGTATGGTTAAATTATATAAGTGATTTAGGGGCATTAAAGCATACTCCAGCACCATTTATTTTAGATGTAACTTGTGCTCTATCAGCAATTTTCATTGTTCCTTTAATTTTAAATTTAAGTCGGTTATATAGTTCAAATATGAGTGAGAATATAGATAATTCGAAACGTACCTATTATATAAATAAATTTAGAAGAATATTTGGGTATATGGGAGTATCATTTCTTTTTGTAGGAGTATTCGGGATGTTTTTTGTTGGAATATTTAGTTTAGATCGCTCTCCATTAAATGCTCATTATTTCTTTTCCACATTAGCATTCGGGGGTTTTGCATTCGGTGCTTTTTTCACAGGACTAGCGATTGTACTTAAGAAAAAATTGTTTCCTAAAGCAATTGGTTATTTTATGATATTAGGACCATCAACAGCAAGCATAATCTTTTTAGTATGTCCAGAACCATTAACAAGACAGTTTCTTGAATGGATTATGCTGTTTAGTGCGCTTGGATGGTACTATATTATCGTTTTTATCACTTTACAGAAACTTAATTCCTTACTATTCTTCAATCCTAATTTCAAATGGTAATGAATTTAATTTTTCTTTCTAGATTTTACTTTATAATCGTAATTTTTATTTTATTATGTTATATTCCTAGTTAAAAGGATTCACAAATAAACTATGGACCTATCAAATAGTTTAAAAAAGAAATTAGACAATATAATTTCGTTTTTAAGAGGAAAAAAGGTATTAGTAGCTTTTTCTGGAGGAGTTGATAGTTCATTATTAGCTTTTCTTTCAAGTAAATATGCTAAAGAAACATTACTTATAACTGAAAAATCGATTCTTTATCCTGATGATGAAATTGAAGAAGCTAGTCAATTTGCTACGAAACATGACATTCAACATGTAATTATTACAAGGGATCCATTGAAAAATATTGATTTTCAATGCAACCCTTCAAATCGTTGTTATCTCTGTAAGACTGGTTTATATAATGAGATTCTTGAAATAAAAAGTTCTAGAAATTTTGATGTAGTTTTGGATGGCTCTAATATGGATGATCTTTCAGATTTTAGGCCAGGTATGCAAGCTTTAAAAGAATTAGAAATTTCCACCCCCTATATAGATAATGACATAAATAAAGGAGAAATTAGGGAGATTTCTAAATTTTATGATTTAGATGTTCAAGCAAAGCCATCAATGGCTTGTTTTTCTTCTCGAATCCCATATGGGGAAGTGATAAATGAAGAAAAATTAATTATGATAAGAGAAGCAGAGAAATTCCTGAAGAATACTTTTAATGTAAAACAATTAAGGGTTAGGTTACATGAAAATAACCTTGGACGAATTGAATTCTTACCAGCTGATTTTCCCAAAGTTTTAACAAGAGAAAATATGATAACAATTAAAAAAAAGTTAAAAGAGCTTGGATTTACTTATGTTACAGTAGATATTGAGGGATTTCGCTCTGGTTCTATGAATGAGGCTCTAAATTTAGACTAAATTTAATGTTTAGTTTTGCTTTTTTATAAATTCAATTATTCTCTTTCGTTTATTTATTGCACTTAAAGCAGCATTCTCGATATTATTTTCCATTTCTCCCATTAACTCTGGTATTTCTTCTCCTACTTCTTGTTTTATTTTTGTATATGCTGACTCTCGAAATCTAGGTAAAATATTTTCTTGCTTATCTTCTGCATACACCATTTTAACTTGATTTGAATTGTCAACTTGACCAATCTCAACACAATTAATATTTATTTGTCTTAAGTCTGAAATAATGTTATTGGACACTTCTTTAGAGCAATAAATAAGTAGCGCATCTAATGATACCCCTAAATAATCAACATTTACTTTTTTGAGTAATTTCAGAACATTAGGATTAACAAGTTTTCTTACTTTTTGTTCGTAAATGGTTACCCCACAATTTGCTTCATAGTTAATTTCATAAAGATCTCCTCTAAGACCACCATTTGTTACATCACACATAGCATGTATTTCATCAAGATAATCAGAACGTAATATTTTTTCACAAGCTTCAAGAAATTTAATGTTCAAAGTCTCTTTTACAACATGATGATTTCCCGAATATATAGCTGTTGTCGTTATTGTTCCCCCTCCTGCTCCTTCTGTCATTAAAATTTTATCCCCAACTTTAATATTCCTCCTAGCTAAAACTCGATTACAAATTCCAACAGCACTAATGCCTCCAACCAAGCGGTTTCCAATAACCATATCACCTCCAATACGTAGTGTTGAACCTGCGGTAATTGGAACTTTAGCTAATTCTGAAATTGCTGAAACCCCCGCCATAAAATCGAATAGCTTTCCTACATCAGCATCATCACCTAGATGTGTATCAATCATAATCGAAATTGGTTTTGCGCCTTTGACATATAGATCTCGTAGTGCAGCTCTCGATACGCTTCACGCAAACTCGCTACGTGAAATTACGTGAAAACCACACAGAAATGGAAAATCACTTAAGCGACTATGAATCCCTTCCATTTTAGAAACAATGATTAACTCATCTTTTGTTTCGAATCCTTCAATATCAGAAAGTTTCACAGCACCAGCATCATCTAAAGAACTAGGTGATAAAAACGCTTTTTTCTCGGTCTCAGATAACTCTGCAATGAGTTTATGAACAAAAAAGTCACCCGATCCTCTACAACCCACTCCTTGTTTTCCAATAGTCACGTTTGCCATATTAATATCTAATAAATATCTCATAAAGGGATCTGAAATAGCTCTAATATCACTCAGTTTACATTCTTCATAGATTGCTTCAGCAAGCGAAATTGCGGACTCTTTCTCAATGTCCTTAAAATCCATATATTCACTAACAAGCCGTACAATAATTTCTTCCTTATTGAAACCTTTCTCCATTAACCTTCTTGTTAAACCTTCTAAATCACTCAAGAATAAAACCTTTAATAAATATATCAATCAATATTAATTTATATTAAATTAAGAGATCATAAAATATCTTGCTCAATGAAATCTATATTTTTTTTCCAAAAAGAAGTCTTTTTAATATCATTAACTTCTAAAAATTAATAAAAATAAGTATTTCTAAATTTTATTTATTATTTTTATTTATCTAAGTCGCTGAAATCAAAATATTTCTGATATGTTTCTTTTGAAATATTTCTATAGCGAATTTTATTGCGATATTCTTCAAACATCTCCTTTCTTTTTTGGACTATTTCTTGAACATCGAGATTTATTGTCATTTTGGTTAAAATTATTAGAAGGCTGATTACAAAAATTATCTAGATCTAGTGCATTTGAAAGTTTTTCATATTCTTGATTAGGAAACTCAATTCCAAGTAATTCTCTGTATTTTTCACTTAATTTTTTCAGCTCTTCAAGAGCGCGACTTGATTCAATAGCATCTATACTCAATTTTATTGTTTTTTGGAATATTACTATTATTTCTCTCAATTCGTTAGAGAGGGAGTTCCATTTATGAAAATTTAATAAATCCAATTTAATATCTAAATTCAAAAATCGCAGAAATTCATCGAAATTTATAACCATAATCAATTCCTTTTCTTTGTTATCAAGTTCTAGTTCATTATTAATTAGTTCCTCCATATATTGTGCTGTTATACAACCCTCTTCTCGTATTAATACAATCAGTAGGCATCTTTTCTTGTTTTGATAATTTCTAAAACATTTTCTTAAAATATTAGAAGGTATCAATGACATTGTAAAATCGATGGCAATTTCCTCTACATTTGTTAAATCTACTTTATCTGAAAAGGATATAATATTTTGATAAGGTTCAATGGTGGATATGAAATTATCATCTCTGTCAATAATGAGATCTGGTCGAGATCCCTCATCAAGAGTGTCTTCATGTCGCCCATGACAGTTTTTTAGGTTTAAATATTTCAAACAATAATATTCAATAAAAATATGAGCATATTCGCTTATAGCTCTAATTCTATCACTACAAATAAGACACCAAGATCCAGTTGGGTTACTTGGTTTAGGAAGTAGGTTTCCCTTAGCGACCCACCATCTATGCTTTTCCTTCTTATTATTACATTCTAGATAGAAATAGGGAATCTTAGCATTATAATTTCCATGCTTTTCATATCTCCATTCACTTTTAAGGATTGTTCCCCCCATCTTATCAATATAGTCTTCAATGTCTTTTTGATGTTGGTCTAAGGTTTTATTTTGACATTTTCGACACCAAACACCCTCTGGATGATAACTATCCGGTTTTAAATCACTCTTATAAATCCAAAACCGGTGTCTTACATTGTATTCGTTATCACCTCCACATTATATAAAGAAATAAGGGTATTTGCGATTTTTATCATCATACCTCCATTCCATACCAATTATTTTACCACCTCTCTTTCTTACGATATCTTCAATATCCATTTTATGCTCTTCTAATGATTTACCTTTTGGACAGTGTGGACACCATGACCCACTTAATATTTTATTCTTTTCAACCCACCATTGATGTTTTTCATTATTTTCGTTATCACCTCCGCATTCTATAAGGAAATATGGTTTTTTTTCTTTATTTTTACCTATAAGCTTCCATTTGCTAGAAATAATTTTCCCATTTTTCTCACTAAGGATAGCTTCGATATCCATTTGATGACGATCTAAGGATTTATTAATTTTTCTATATGGGCACCATTTCCCGTCTGGATGTCGGTTTGAAGGTTTCAACTCATATTTATTGATCCAAAATTCTCGTTTCTCATCACAATCATAACCACAATCTTTATCGCATCCTATAAGGAAATATGGCGTTTTTCTTTTATCTTTACCTATAAATCTCCATTTACTGTCAAGAATCTTTCCATTCCTCTTTTTAACATAACCTTCAATATTGTTTTGTTGTTCTTCTAATGTTATAGTTCTTCTTGAAGGATTAATCTTATTCATTCTTTTTTGGCATCTCTTCCTTAATAAGATTTTTATCTTCTATTATCAAACTCGTAATTTGTCTAATTAAAGTATCAAAATTTCCAAGGCTCACTACGTTTAGCTCTAATCCCTGACTAATACAAATCAAATCAATATTAAACATTAAAAAACGGGTTATATATTTAAATTCAGGGAGTGTATCAATTAATAATGGATAAATTTCTTTTAGTTTATACCTGTTAACAAAATCTTCTCTTCGCCTATTATCTCTAATATTTCAAAAATTAATCTTGATTTTAAACTTCGAATTCAAAATAAAAAAAAGATCATCTTTTTTATATTCAAACATAAGTATTCAATATTTTATGATATTCAACTAATAACTTGAGACTTTCTATTAACTTTATTATTGAAATATATTATAGAGTTAAAGCTATGTATTTCTCTTTTAAGCTTTTTAATAAGAAGCTAACAGATTGTTCATTATAAATCAATTTTACAATATAAATTAAATAAGGTTTAACAGAATATTTTTATCTATAAAAAATACATGACCTCCAAGATCCCTTATAATAGTACTTTTAGCTTTATCAGTTATATATTCATTAGTAGCAATAAATACACGAGTAATTTTAAAATCACTTCCTTTTTCGTTTTTATATGGAATTTCTAATGCTTCAGATCCTTGTTCAATTATTTCTTCTACTTTTCGATTTATTTTTCTACCAATAGATTGGTCGATTTTCCCTATCTTCACCACAATTGCATTCCATTCAGTTTGATTAAATTTATTTCTATATGAAAAAACAATATCCTTTCCAAATTCATCATGACCTCTTCTCCCACAATTTATTACAATATCTTCAAATCCGAGATCTTCAAGAATAGTAACAAGTATTTCTTGGAATTCTGATTCATTATTAATATTTTCTAATCTACTTATAAGTTCTGATTTGCTAAACGATTTTATGTAATTCTGCTTTTGAGATATTAACAATTGTAGATTCGCGAGAACATTATTAATTTCATTTTTTAATAATTCATAGGATCTCCTAATTTTTTCAATGACACCATCATAAATCACTTTATTATTAAAAATAAATGAAAATGGTGGATCATAAAATTCCTGTATTTCCTCCAAAATGAGAATTCGATCAATTTCTTGAATAAACAACCAAGGAAATTCACTGAAAGACTGACGTTTAAATGTTTTTAAATCTTCATTGAGATTAGAAAATGATATATAGTTAAGTTTGGGTAAAATTTGATCCAAATCCATAAGCTTCTTTTGGTAATTTACCATTAAATCTGAAATTCTGATATATAACATATAAATGTATTGAACAAGATTATCCGAAAGTAAATTACAAATCTTATGTAAATCAGATTCCTTTTCAGGATATATTATTATACCTCGATTAGAATAATTCAATACGTGTATATCCCAGTTGTAATGAGTTATTGCTAAGTCCTGTTTTAAATATTTTTTAATAATGTTAGTAATTGTATCATCAAAATTACATGAAATATTATGTTGAAATTCTAATAAAAATGGATATGGTTCCCAAGAGAGATAAAAATCTAAATTTCTCTGGTCTTTTGAACTTTGAGTTTGTTTATTTATTTCATTATTAAATGATTCTTTACACTTAGGTGAAATGAATGTATTAACTATATATCTACTCATCTGTCTTAATTCTGGAATTTTTGATAAATTTAATGTAATTTCATGTAAAATTTTACTTAATTGTCTTTTTGGATAACTAATGTCATTAATGCAATCATAAAATTCTAATTGAGACGTAAAATGAATTACAAAATATTTAAAAATCTTTGGAGGTTGGAAATTTGACTTAAATTTTATTTTGTATACATTCTTAATTTGAACATCTTGAATTATGTCAATTAGTACTTCCTTAAATTTATCATAAACCATATTATTGATTAATTTAGAGGAGCTGGAATAAAATATATCTTCTATTCGAACAGATTCTGTATTTAAATCATTAAAAAATGGATTACTGGATCTGAATTCATCACCTTCAATATAAAGTAAATAATGAACCATCTTTGAATCAATCATTTTTTTTTTTATTATCTTTTATTTTGTAATAGTTTTAAATTTTAGGAGACTCTTGGGTTATAATCTTTTGAGTTTTCTAATATTTTTACAAAAATTTTCTTTATCATTTTCTATTAAATTTCTCGTCAATCCTTCTAAATCGCTCAAATTGCTCAAATCCTTTTAAATTACTAAAAACTATGAATAAAAGTATATAATATATTTAAATTATTTTGAAAATTCTTATTTATAGTTGAAAGTTCTTTTATAAAAAAAGTAATATGACTTCTTTAAGAATTACAACACCTTGTCGGATACATCTTTCTTTAATAGATGAGAATGGCTATACTGGTAGAGTTGATGGGGGAATTGGTCTTATGTTAGACCGTCCTAATGTAGTATTTGAAGCTTCAAACAGTGCAAAAGAATTTAAAATTGAAGCGCATAAATATTATCGGGAATCGATTGAAGTAATAAATGAAATCGCTTCTAAAGTCTTTAAAACATTTAATATTAGTAACAAAAATTTTCACTTCAAACTTAAAAGATATTTTCCTTCACATGTAGGATTAGGCTCAAAAACTCAATTATCTTTGGCAATAGCCTGTGCAATAACAAAATTAAAGAATCTTAATCGTTTAACTACTGAACAATTAACCCAACTAGTAGAAAGAGGAGGTACTTCTGGAATTGGATGGAGGGGTTTTGAAACTGGAGGTTTTATTTTAGATGGTGGACATGATTTTGGTAAAGGTAAAGAGAAGGAAACTTTTTTACCATCATCAGCCACGTCTTCAGTTAATCCCGCATTGACTATTTCAAGACACAATATTCCTGAAAATTGGAGATTTGTCTTAGTAATACCTAATGTAAAAAAAGGGGCATATGGAGATGAGGAAATTAGAGCTTTCCAAAATTATGCACCAATTCCCAGAAGCGAGGTAAATGAGGTATCTCATCAGATATTAATGAAGATTATTCCAAATTTAATCAAAAACAATTTAAAGGGCTTTGGAGAAGGTTTAAAAAGAATTCAGAGATTAGGTTTTAAAAGAATTGAAATTGAACTTCAACATGATGTTGTTAAAAATCTTTTAAAATTTTTTGAGGATTATGGTTTAAAAGCATATGGAATGTCCTCATTTGGACCTAGCGTTGTTGGAATCGTAGAATCCGACACAGAAGCAGATGATCTCTTAAAAGCAGTTCAAAAAAATCAAAAGAATGGAGGAGGTCATATCTATATTTGTAAACCGAATAATACTGGAGCAAAAATCGAATATATTGATTGATGTAAATGCCTAAATCTAATGATAAAATACATTTTTCACCTGATTTAAGCCCAAGAGAAAGGGCTTGCTTTGAAACTGGTATTAAACTAGGCGCTCTTTATCATATTCTCTGTGGAATTCCAGTAAGCTCAAATGAAAAAATTATTGAATCAATAGAAAGAGGAATCGAAGCAGCAATTTCTTGCCAACCATTTGTTAAATCAGTAAAGCTTATATTAGATAGAGATAAAATAGTAGGAACTAAATCCTCAGAATTTGATTATGATGAAATTTCAGGAAAAATAATTCGTGCTGAGGTGTTTATTAAATATGAGAACATTGAGATACTTGCTAAAATAGATTGGATTGAAGAAATGCAATACCCTCTCATGTTCATCGAAAAGATTCAAGAAATAGGATAATCAAATAATAAGATTAATCCCTTATTTTACTTATATAATTACTTACTAATTCAATAGTTCTTAACGCTTTTTCATTTTTTCCAAATCTTTTAATGTTTTCTATATGATCAATTATTTTTTCATGGATTTTAATATATAGAGGTCTATTTTGTTTTTCTTTAGCAATTTTTAAGCGGGTTGCTAAAATAATTGTTTCTAATGCTAGATTTTCTGCTCTATTGAATATTCTATTCGATTCTTTAAATTTTTCGGAATAAATAACATCTAATTTAAATACTGGTATTATTACTTCTCCCAAATCATCCATTTTAGTTTTTTGAAATTCATGTGAAACCTCACCTATTAAAATTCCCCATGCCTTCTTTATATAAGGCACATCCATCGCACGAGATTCTAAATATTTAAAATCATAATAATTCGAAGGAAAATCTATCAATCCAATAGGAGAATTCGGCTCTTTTAAAGCTGCTAGAGCATATAAATAAACATCATCAACAAAGTTAATCACGATTAGGCTATATTCTTTAAGATTCTTATAAGTAGTCGTGCTATAGAAAGGCGATATCTGGATTTGATCTCCCTTTATCATTCTAATACCCATACAGGAAGCATTAGGTTTAATTTCTTTACCATCTTCAGTTTTAGAATAAGTTGTAGCAATAATTTCATATAAATTATCTTTCTTCAACCCAAAATCTTGATAATCAAACATTTTCATTTAATAATATTACTGTTGTTATTTTCTTCATTTTGCTATTTTTAATTTCTCTATGGAAGAGAAAGAAGTTAAAGGCTAAATTTAGTAACTTTAGGTCTTGTTTCAATTTCAGGATAAATTTTACCATGAATAGGAGGAGAACTGTTATAAATTTCTTCAATATCTATTAATCCATATTCAATATCTTCGACTTTTTGAATGCTAGTAAATGTTCCTTTTACAACTTGGCTAGCCATATCGAAATTAGCGCTAATTATCGCAACTTTTGAATTAACAGGAATCTGTATCAAATCTTCCCTTAAAGCTGTTAAAGGAAAAAAGAGCCTATTATGATCAACAGCATTGAGTTGAAGATTTGGGATAATAATAGGATAACCATCGGAAGGATCAACATATGCAATCGCTCTAACACCTATTGGATCTGTAAATAGCTTGTATCCTATAACATTTAATCGTTTCTCTTCTAGTCTAGTTTTTGCTTCTTTTTTAATAGTTCTAAGAATTTTTTTTGGTATACTACCAGGTGGTAAATCTCTAATGGGAGTCACAGTAATAACTTTGTTATAAAAAACTTTATAAACGTTTATATATGTAAAATATCGCATAAAATCTGATCGGTTAAAATATTCAAGGTCATCTCCTTCAGTCTTTGTATGATCAAATTCAGCTTTTACTTGGATGAACTTGAAAGGGGGCTCTGCAGTCATATACAAAATTCCTTGCTTTGGATTTTTTTGCACATTTTCCTTACTAGTACCCATAAAGAATTGTCCCCACACTATTTGATCTCTGCTTATCGCCCGATTTGATGTAATCATTGTAATATGGGGCCAATCACGTAAATCTATAGTTGATACTAATTTTACCATCATATTTGGTTGAGTAAATTCAATAAGTTCATCTGAGAATTCAGAAACCCAACCAAATTTATCATTATTTTCACTCATAATTCCTCAATTTACATTTAATCTAGTTTTTTAATAAACATCATCAATTAGAGGTTGATTTTGATTTTTTATTTGGAATATTTTCATTATTTTCTATACCCTTTGTCAATCCAGACCAAAGAGGATTTTTAACACCTGTAGATTCCGCAATTTTGAGAAAATGTTCCATTTCCTCTTTTCTCATTAACGGTTCTTCTTTTAACGACCAATTTATATTTAATCTCGCATACTTTGAGACGCAAAGATTATTAAAAGAAAGAAGATCCCATCTTTCAGGAAAATTATTTAATTTATTTACAATAAATTCTCCTATTCCTTTAATATTTTCATCAATAGCAGTATAATGAGGGATAATTGGGGTTCTTATCCACATTTTTTTACCATTTCCTTTTAAATAATTAGAAATCCAAATAGAATTTTCCAATATTACTTCATTAGGAACTCCTGTAAATTCTCTATGCGTTTTAGAATCTATAAGCTTTATATCTAAAAGCACTAAATCTACATAGGGTAAAATTAGTTTGTAAATCCTTTTTGATGCATATGCGCATGTGTCTAGAGCAGTAGATATCTCATTTTCTTTACATTTTTTCAAAAAATCAGTTACAAAACCAGGTTGTTGAGTGGGTTCACCACCAGAAACAGTTATTCCTCCATTAGATTCAGTGTAATAAACCTTATCTTTTTCAATTTCATAGAAAAGATCCTCTAACTTCCACCACCTACCTAACATATTTAATGCAGTAGAAGGGCATTCCACAACACACTCTCCACATTCCGTACATTTTTCTCGATCAATATTTAGTCCATTCTTATCAAAAGATAATGCTTTTTGTTGACATGTTTCTATGCATGTCTTGCATCCTATACATTTATGTTTAAACCACTCAAGTTGTGGTAGTTTAAGTATAGATTCAGGATTATGACACCATATGCACTTTAAGGGACAATGTTTAAAAAACACAGTTGTTCTGATTCCTGGACCATCTTCAGTTGAAAATTTCTGAATTTGAAAAATTAAAGCTTCAGATGTCGTCATTATTTAAATTTTTTTTAGTTTTAACTATTATTGTAAAATAAATAAAAAATTTTTAGATTCTATGAGATTCTCTTGCGATAATCTCATTTTGCAATTCTCTTCCAATAGCAGTGAAATATGCGTTATAGCCGGTTACTCTAACTAAAAGATTTTTATAATTCTCGGGGTGTTTTTGAGCGTCTTTTAACATCTCGGCATCGAGCATATTGACTTGTAGAGCAGTACCCCCATTTTCAATATAACCTCTTATATAAGCCTTGAATTTCCTTTTATGCTCCGGATCTTTAATTAAGGCTGGATTAAATGTTATAGTATGACTTGCACCATTTGGCAAATAATTAATGTATTCTCCGGATTCAGTTTTACCACCTAATACTTTACCAACAGAATTGGTAACTGCTGTGGGTCCCTTTAAATCAGCACCATCAGTAGGACAAATAGCATTTGACAGAAATGATCCATTATTTCGTCCATTTGGAGTAGCTATTGTATAACTAGCATCAGCTCCTGCCCAATAGTTCCATGATAACATTCCCGGACGATATTGGTAATTAGTTGGTGTTTTATATTTCCAACATTCTTCTGCCCATATTTCCATTACCATTCTAGCTAATTCATCTGCATCATCTTCATCATTTCCATATTTAGGAGCTTTATTCCTTAAGTAAGTTTGCATTACTTCGTTTCCTTTGAAGTTATTCGTAATGGCATTTTTAATCTGGGTTATTGTATATTTCTTATCTTCATATACAAGCTTTTTAATTGATAATAATGAATCTACAGTTGTAGCAAATCCCACTCCTTCAATAGTAACAAATCTCAATTCGGGACCTCCATTTGTAATATCTAAACCTTGCTCTATACATCCCCGAACCATCGATGATAAGTATGGAGAGCGAATAAAATCTCCTCGAAGCTCTTCGCACAAATTATTTACATCTACAGTGTATTTAATGATAAATCTGATCTGTACTTTCCAAGCGTTATAAAAATCCTCCCATGTTTGAAGGTTTACGGGATCTCCAGATTCTGGTCCAACTTGCTCATCAGGTTTAGTGGTAATATTATTTCCAGGCATATTTTGCCCATTCCACAATGTTAACTCTATAGATTTCGTTAAATTAGGATTACAATTTACAGTCCCACTTCTGTCATTGCCTTGCATAGTATTTTCTAAACAGCCTACTACTCCATAATTCCATGCTTCTTCTTTAGGTATACCCTCTTTAATCATACCAGCAATACTTCTCTCATCAAAATTTAGAATGAATGGAGAACCCTGAGCTCTTGAAATCATTTCTACTAAAATATCTAAAAGTTTATCGGGAGTATTTCTATGAATCCTTACATTCGGTTTAGGCTCAAGGCTAGGGTACCAAGAATCTATAACTTCAAGCATAATGTATGTAAGTTCATTTGTTAAGTCCTCTCCATTTGGACCGCAACCAGAGAGTGTTATAATTTGACCAAATGCTGATGTTATTCCTTGCTTACCAGCTTTAATCATTGCGTCATATACGGTATTACAATGAAACCAGAAACTTCCTAAAATGTCTTTTGCAAACTCCCTAGTGATTATCTTTTGCTCAATAACATCCTTTTTATACAAATCCCATAGGTATTGATCAATTCTTCCAAAAGAGAGGCCTGCTCCCGGGTAAGATTTTTCAGCTATCACTAACATATGAATGAGCCAAACTGCTTGAACTCCTTGCCAAAAAGTTTCAGCAGGTTCCCATGGTACTCTTTCTAAGTTTTTTGCCATTTGTTCAAGTTCTTTAGTCCTTTCAGGTTTAGTTGCTTCTTCTTTCAATCTTCGACATTCATCAGCGTACTTTTTTGCTAATTTTCTTGGAATTTCTGCTGAGATCATCATTGCCCTAAGTTCTTCTCCTTTTGAACCACTTTTTTCCTCTTCACTTAGCTTATCATATATCTTTTTAGCTTTTTGATATCTATATTTAAATCCTTCTTTAACCACAAACTCATAATCCGGGATAATATGACCTGAAGTTGCTCCCAGATTTCCGAAACCAGATTTATGAAAATTAAAAACAGCTTCTCGATTTCTTATATTTTTTTTCCAATATTCTTTTGCTTCTTCCTTATTAAAACACTTGCTTAATTGTGTATTAAATCTCCCACCTGCGATTAAATCATTTTCAGAAATAATTTCTTGAGGAATATAATCAAGCACGACTTTTTCGAAAAATACAGCTCTTCGTTCAGTAAGGGATAATCCCCAAAAATTATCTGGTAATTCTACTGGTATAGCCATTGATCTAAAAGATGAAGCAAATACACCTTTATCATTTTTTCCCAATATCTGGATATAATAATATACTTCAGGGGATACATAAAAATCTCCCTCATGAAAAACAATATCCCAATCTGTTCCTGTTGTAAATGGCATAAATTGGTTATTCCACTCTCGTTTTAATCCCTTAAAATAATAATCTCTAAGCCATTTTGAACGCGGAGAAAGATCAAGAGATTCTGCAATAGGAAATTTTGGTTCTTCTTTTTGACTATCTTGATTTATATTAACTTCATTCATTTAAAAGATCACAAAATGATATTTCCACTTAAAAATATATTTTAATAATTAATCTAATTAAAATAAAGCAAATTCAATTATAAAATTTAAATTATTTATTAATAAGAATTTCTGTGAAAAAAAAAAGTGATGCTTTTATTATTTAACTAAAAATGTTTACAGAAAGGATTATGTTTAAATTATAATAAATAAGAAAAATAAAAAATTAAAATAAGGTCTTCAATTGTGAATTGAATTCAACCATAAATTAATTCACTTTTAACCAAGTATTGTAACAATCTTCTTTAATTTTTAAAATAATAAATTACTTTTACTTAAGTCTTTCTTCAGAAAGATGTAAATGGTCTGTTTCAACTTCAACAAAAGCTTGGAATATTTCTTTTACTCGTGGATTTTCCGCTTCTTCTGCTGCTTGACTGTAAAACTTTATAGCTCTATCTTCTCTACTATGTGATTCTTCTAGGTTTGGATTGTATTCAGCAGCACATTTGTCATATTTTGGAAATTCTATTTTGTCTAACTTTAGAATTTTTTTCCAGACTGAAGCATGTTCAGCTTCAACTTTAGCAAGAATTTTAAATATTTTTTGACCGTCTAATTCGGGAGTCTTTTCGCTAGCACATTTATAAAAAATATTATTAGATATCTCCACTTCTAAAGCTTTTTCAGCATTCGCTTTATCTTTTTCATTTAATTCAACATCCCAAGCACCTGTATCATCATATTCTGTTGATTCTACAAAATATTTTTCGAAAGCTCCACAAAATGGACATCGACTTGGTGCTTCCTCGCCAATATACGCTTCTCCACATATTTTACAAACATAAACTTTTACAAAAATCTCTATCCACCCCTTTTATAAAAAATTTAAACTATATATTAATGTATTAAAAATTCCACAGTTTTTATATTTTTTAGTTAATTTCTAAAAACAGAAATAGTTAATTGTAAACTAAAAATAATAAACTTACTTCAAATAGAATCATAAAAAAAAGGATATAAGAAGAAATATTAACTTCTTATAGCACATTAAAAAATTTATTCTGAATTTGTCTGAAAAAAAACTGACTTGTCTTGGAATAGACCCAGGGTCGAAAAGTTGGGATTTCTTCGGTTTGGAGGATAATAAAATAATCCTAGACACATCTTTACCTACCAAAGAATTGATAAATGATCCGCGGAAAGTAATTACTATTATTAATTCTGTCAAAAATCTTGATATGATGGTTGCTCCAAGTGGGTTTGGACTCCCTTTAAAAGATGTAAATGAAATAACTGAGCAAGATATCTTTTTTACATTATTAAAATTTAACCAGAAAGCAAAAAACAAACTGATTGGTCTTGGAGAAGTTTTACGATTGATCAAAGCCCAAAATATAAATGGGGTTATTGTTCCTGGAGTCAAACATCTCCCTACTGTTCCTAGATATCGTAAAATTAATAAAATTGATATGGGTACTGCTGATAAAATATGTACAGCAGTAACAGGGATTAAAGATCAAATGGAACGGTTAAGTATTCCTCCTGAAAGTACAAATTTTATTATGGTTGAAATCGGTTATGGGTTTACCGCTGTTTTAGCAATTGAAAACGGACAGATAATTGATGGCATTGGTGGATCCAATATAATGGGTTTTAGAGCTTGTGGATCTCTTGATGGAGAATTAGCTTATCTAATAAAAAATATTCATAAAGATAATATTTATAAAGGTGGGGTTGCCTTCATTTCAGGTTATTCTGATTTAAGTTTAAAGGAAATTACATTATTAGCTGAGAAGGATGAACAAACTAAAACTGCCCTTAAAGCTTATATTTCGAGTGTAAAAAAAGCTGTTTTTGGCATTTCTTCATCTTTTTCACAGAAAAACAAAATAACAGAAGTTTTATTGGCTGGTAGAGGTTCAAATTTATCATTTTTAAAGGACAAAATGATCCACGGTTTGAGAGACGTTGCACCTGTGAGAATAATGAATTCATATAGTCAAATAGCAAAACGTGCTGCTCAAGGTGCTGCTTTCATTGCAAACGGGATTCTTGGTGGTGATTTTGAGCCATTAATTAATAACTTAAAAATTAAACAAGCTTCTGGCTCAATATTAGATGATATTTATATTCCATTTGAAAAAGAAAAGTGGATACGTGATTTAGATTAAAATTTTAATAATCACTGGGCAAAATAGCTATAACATAATAGAAAAGATAGTTGTTTCTGTAAAAGAACATAGAATAAACATAATTAAAGCACCTACATCAATTTCGGCGTTTCTGACAGAGCAAGAAACATCATCAATTTTAGAAAAGACACAAATTTTTAACTTTGATTTGGTCTTATTACCTGGTTTTGTCCAATGGGATTCATCAAAATTAGAAGAAAATTTTTTTATTAAAATTAGAAAAGGACCTGAATTTGCTTCTGATTTACCAGTTATCTTAAAAAATCTAGATAAAATTGAGTTGTCAACCAACCTTCCAGCAAATAGATTATTAGAGGTTTCTGGGGAAAGTGAATACCATGATTTTGTAAAAAAACAACTAATAATTGCAAAGGAAGAGCTAGGGTATCATACATTTTATATCAATAAGGAAAAATCCAATCTAATAATAGGTAGGTATTTACCACCACCAATAATAGCTGAAATAGTAAATTGTACAAATAAAGACAATGATAATATTCTCAAAAAAGTAAAGCATTATATAGCTTCAGGGGCAGACATTATAGACATTGGATGTATATCTAATAAACCTAATCCAGAAAGAATTAAGGAAATAATTGACTTAATCAGGTCTAAATATGATGTTTTAATAAGTATTGATTCTATGGATAGTAAAGAAATCAATGCAGCAATAGATCAAGATATTGATCTTATTCTAAGTCTAGATTTGGGTAATTACAAAGAATTCTTGAATCTCCCTAAGAACATTCCTATCGTTATTCTCCCTACTAATATGAAACAAGCATATTTTCCTAAAGAACCTGAAATTCGTGTTAAAAATTTATTTAAATTAACAAAAGAAATGCAAAATAATGGATTTAAGAAGCTAATAGCTGATCCCTTATTAGAAACTCCTATTAGCCCAGGAATCTGTAATTCTCTTGAAGCTTATTTCCTTTATAAGAAAAAAATAATGGAGGAAAAACGTAGAAATCTTGAAATTCCACTATTTTTTGGCATCTCAAATGTAGTGGAGCTTATGGATATCGATTCCGTAGGAATTAATGGTCTTTTAGCGAGTATAGCAATTGAATTAGATATGGGAATTCTTTTTACAGTTGAGCATAGCACAAAATTATTTGGGGGAGTAAGGGAACTGAAAGAAAGTATAAAATTAAACTATATTGCAAAATTCAAACAAACGCCTCCAATTAATCAAGGATTATCTGTTTTTAAAGCTAAAGGAAAAACTAGCCAAGAAATACCTATAATCAACCAGAACAGATCAGTCTTAATAGAACAACCAATAGTAGAATACACTCCAGATAAGAAAGGCTACTTTAGAATTTACTCAAATCAATATGCTAAAAAGATATATGTTCTTTTTTACTCAAATGATGAGATTTTACTACAGACTTTTGTTGGAGACAACGCTGAGACTATTAGTAAAGAAGTTATCAACTATAATTTAACTAAAGATTTATATCATCTAAATTATCTTGGACGAGAACTAAAAAAAGCAGAAATATGCTTGTGGTTAGGAAAACCGTATATTCAAGACGAATAAATAAAAAAAAAAATTAAATTAATTTATACAATTTCATCAAGATTTTTTACATCCATTCCACGTTCTAAAAGTGGAGAAAACTTCTCCATGTTCTTGGGTAAATTTGCCATATGTTGCTTCATAGCATCTCCATCAGCATATTTTTCATAAAACATAATAGCATTAGGATCTTGTTTTACAGTATGTGGAATGTATTCTAATAACCCTGGTTCAGATTCCTTTATTTTAGGAACCATTTCTTTTAAAGCTTCCTTTGCCTTTTCCATATTTCCTTCTTTTACATGAACTGTAGCTACAATAATTATTGGAATAAGCATCACCAATTATATATTTTTAATGCTAAAATGTTTTGATTTTAATAAAAATTACGAAATGAGCTTAACAAAAGTGAAAATATATTTAAGAATGAAATCTTTAAAAAAATTGCTAAGTTGAATAATCCTATTGTCATAGTAATATAACTAAATTTAAAGGAAGGAAATTATGATTCCAAAAAAAATGGAAAAGTTACTTAAAGAACGGTTACCGGAAGCTACTCTTAAAACCCATCTTAAAAAAGATAATGGAAAATGTTATTTAGAATTTAGTAATGTAGATGAACATCTTTTATCCAGACTTGGAATTATTGTTGATAAATTAGGACCTTACATCGTTTCATGCATTTGGGATGAAAAATCACCAATAGAAATTGGGGGTTATCTTGTAGTCGACAATCTAAGTATGGGGCAACCGAGTATGGGGGGAATTAGGATGCTACCTAATATAACACCTTCAGATATTCATAATTTAGCTAGAGGTATGACATTAAAAAATGCAGCAGCTAATCTTCCCTATGGTGGAGGGAAGTCTGGGATCGTTGCTGAGAGAGATATCACTATAGAGCATCGGAATGAAATTATCCGTGGTTTTGCTAAATTAATACACCGATATATCGACATTTATTTGCCCGGACCAGATGTTGGCACTAATGATGCTGATATGAAGACTATTGCAACAGAAAATGGTATAGATTGCGTTCTATCGAAACCTGCTGACATGGGGGGTAATCGAATTGATGAGCTCGGTGCTGCTGCTGGGGGTGTGGTTATTGCATTACAAACATTATTGGAAATCATGCCTAGATTAAGAGTACTCTCTCAATTTGCTAATTTAGAAATTCCAGAAACAAACGATCTTAAAGTTCTAATTCAGGGTTTTGGCGCTGTTGGGGCTCATGTTGCACGTATAATGAAAGAAAGAATCCCTGAAGCTAAGGTAATTGGCATAAGTGATTTAGAAGGTTACTTATTTAATGAATCTGGTTTGCCAATTAATGAACTCTTTAACTTATGGGAAGAAAGAAAATTAGTAACTAATAATTATTTTCAAGAAAAAATAATATCAGAAGGTTACAAACACCCTACCAAATTTTCCACGAATAGAAATAATTTACTCCTTGAGAATGCTTTTTGTTTAATGCCTGCCGCACCTGTTTTTAATTATTTAGGCGTACGCCTATCTGAATCTCCCTCAATAACAGTTGACCGTATGGGTGACTGGGCGTTAATTGTAGAAGGAGCTAACACATACAGCCCAGATCCAAACAGAAAGGCTGCACGAACTCGAATGGAACAAATTGTATATAGAGAGAAAGGTGTAATGATCGCAAATGATTACTTAGTTAATTCTGGTGGCGTAATCTTTGCTGCTCAAGAACATATTATTAAATCACCTGATTATTTACAAATCCCTGAAGAAATGTTAGGTGATAGTAAGGCTGTAGAAAAATGGTTGAAAGATCATGCAAAAGATTTTTCTGAGCTGTCAAAACGGCGCTTAAAAGCTGGAGAGGAATATAGAGAAGATGTTATTCATCACAATATGATTGAATTAGTTGATTTACTAGCAGCGAATCCAGATATGCTCCCTTCAACAGCAGCCGAACGCATTAGTCTTCAACGTTTAACCGCTAAGGAAAGTGAACGTACGGCAAAAGATATTATGATTTCAATACCAACTGTTGATGTAAATAGTAGGATCCAAGAAGCTGCTGCCCTAATGATTGAAAAAAATAGTGGAATAATCGCTGTACTTTCTCAAAATAAGCTTGTAGGAGTAGTAACAGATTGGGATGTAACTTCTGCCGTAGCTTCTAATAGTTGTGATGTCGAACTTGAAAAAATAATGACTAAGGATGTCATTACGGCATCTCCAGAATTTTCTATCCTAGATATTGTTCGAGAACTAGAGCAATATCAAATTTCTGCGATGCCTGTAGTGGAACAAGGAAAAGTTTTAGGTATGGTTAATTCGGATCTGATAACACAACGCTATATTTTAGAATATTTACAAACTCACTAATAATTAATAATATTTCAATATTTTATATAAAGTATCTCTCTGAGCTGGTTTCTTGCCAGTTGCTTTAATTATTTTGATAATTTCTTCTGGAGCCAAATAGTGACCAAATTCCGCTCCAGCACTTCTGGAAATGTTTTCTTCCATTAAAGTTCCCGAAAAATCGTTTACACCATAATTTAAAGAGACTTGAGCAAGTCGAGGTCCAAGTTTTACCCATGAGCATTGTAAATTATCAATGTAATTATTTAGAAATATTCGAGACAAACAAAATAATTTTAAATCTGCTATCCCATAACTTGGTTTTAAGGGATGATCTTCTAATCTAGATAAAATGGGATTTTCTTTTACAAATGGTAAAGGTACGAACTCTGTAAATCCATTAGTCTCCTTCTGAATACCTTTCAAAACCTCTAAATGTTTAATCCTATCCTCCAAAGATTCAACATGTCCATACATTATAGTTGAAGTTGTTGGGATCTCCAGGTTATGTGCCATAGTGATAATATCAATCCATTGCTGAGTGGAAACTTTATTAGGGCATACAATTTTCCTAATTTCATCAACTAAAATCTCTGCTGCCGTTCCTGGAATTGAATCTAATCCTGCTTTTTTTAGCTCTTCTAAGGTATTTTCTATTGAACTTCCATATAATTTCGACATGAAGTAGATTTCTTGTGGAGAAAACGCATGGGTATGCATATTTCTATCAACATTTTTAACCACTTTGAGAATATCTAAATAAAAATCAAATTTTAATTCAGGATTTATTCCACCTTGAATACACACTTCTGAGCAATTTGAATTTTTCGCTTCAAATACCCTATCTCTAATTTCATCTAAAGATAGTAAAAATGCATCTTTGTGATTAGCTGGTAAACTAAATGAGCAAAATTTACATCCCTGAAAACATATATTTGTAAAATTTATATTTCGATTAATCACAAAAGTTACGATATCTTCTTTCTTTTCAAAACAAATTTTATTTGCTACATATTGTAATGCAAAAAATTCTTTTCCACTAACTTTTAATAATTTTAACGCTTCATTAGAGGAAATTTCTTCATTTTTCAACGCTTTTTCCAAAATTTCCTTTATTTCCGTTTTTATTTGACTGAACATCTGAGAAGCTAACATTAATAATTTATATTATCTATAGTTTTTTTAATACTTTCTGGGCAAAAATCCTTTTTATTTATAAACTTATCATAGATTGGGAGCCTCTCTTTAAGTATATAACCTTTAGATCCACAGATATTTTTTAATTCATCAATTTGAGGCCACTTATTTTCTGGATTTATATAATCTAAAGTAACTGGAGATATCCCGCCAAAATCATTTATTCCCATTTCAATTATTTCTTTTTCATAACCAGATATTAGATTAGGTGGAACTTGGATGGAAATTTCATTTTCAAAAATAATTTTCGCAATCCCTACAATTCTTAAAATATCTTCAATTTTAATTGCTATTTTTGGTTTATGCAAAATACCTGGTTTTTCTACAAAGTTTTGGATTATTACCTCTTGTATATGGCCATAGGTTTCGTAAATGCTTTTAATTAATAACAAATCTCTTATTCTATCATCGAAAGATTCTCCAATCCCTAATAATAATCCTGTGGTAAAGGGTATTCTTAATTTTCCTGCATTATTTATATGCTCAATCCGTTTAGAAGGGATTTTTCCTGGTGATTGTTCATGTACCTCACCTTTCTCGAATAATTTCATACTAGTACTCTCAAGCATCAACCCCATACTAGCGTTATAATCTTTTAATAGTTTCAATTCATCAAAAGTAAGTATTCCTAAATTAGTGTGAGGTAATAGATTAAAATCTAATAAATATGCAGATATGTCCTTTACAAATTCAACAAAATCACTACAATCTCTTTTTTTTAGTTCATCCTTCACTTCCTTAAAACTATCTGGTTTTTCTCCAGACATTATTAAAGCCTCTTTACAATTTAAACTAATGCCTCTCTGAATTATAGTTTGCATTTGCTCGTTCCCAAGTAATATGATATTTCGTTCTCCATCTATTTTAGGAATTTTATGGTTATAAAAACAATAACTACAGAAATTTTGACAATAATTTGATAATGAGAGTGCAAAATTTTTTGAATAAGTAATCACAAATCTTTTTTCGTTAGGTACTGCGGATTTTATATCTTTGACTTTCTCTCTTAATTTTTTAATGGAAAGACTTTTTAGCAGTTCAATTTTTTCTTCATTCATCATTGCTTCCTACGATATCTTAAAATTACATAATTATTCCTGTTATTTATTTCGATTAAATTAAATCTTAATGCTTCAGTCATTTTATCAAAACCTATTCCCTCCACTAAACTAATTGCTTCTTTCCCCCCTACAATCCAAGGTGCTACAGTAAGCCTTATTTCATCAATTAAATCTTCTTCTATAAAACTCCAATTCAAATTTCCTCCACCTTCTAGTAAAATAGAATTTATTCCACAATCCTTTAAATGTGGCATGAGTTTTTTTAAATCCACACGTTCTCTCGTTCCCGCTTTGATAACTTTAACTTTTTTCTCTTCATACTTTTTTATCTCATTGAGAGATACGTTTTCAGTTGTGCAAATTATTGTAGGATAAATCTCTGGGTGAAAAGAAATGACATTGGATTCAATGGGGATGGTAAGGTTGCTATCTACAACAATTCTATAGTAGCCAGTATGGTCATAAAATTTAATATGCAATTTTGGATTATCTTTTAAAATTGTACCTTTCCCGACCATTATAGCATCAACCTGTGTTCTTAATTTATGAACTTCTTTCCAATCAACCTCATCAGATAACTCCGGATCTCCCGTTTTAGAAGCAATTTTTCCATCGATCGTCATCGCTGAGCTTAATATAATATATGGTTTTTCAGTTTCTCTCAAATACCACTTCTCCTTTTATATAGGTTTTTATAATATTTTCTGATCTTGTTCTTTGAACAATTAAATCAAGGATATTGCTTTCATCTAGCTCATTTACGTAAAGGTTTGAATCATTTAAGTTTATCACGAAGAAATCTGCATATCTTCCTACTGATATAGCACCATGTTTAGTCTCCAAATGAAAGTTTTTAGCTGCATTGATTGTCACCATTTTTAATAATTCTTTAGAGGTTAATTGTATTGTTTTATCATAACTCCCTAAAACCCTTGAAATTCGATATAAATAACGCATTTCTTCAAATAAGTCAGAATTATTAGCCATTAAATTATCTGTTCCTAAAGATATAGGAATTTTTAATCTTAGAATTTCTGTAATAGGTGGAAATCCCACTCCAAAATATCCATTACATCGAGGACATAAAACTAATGATTTCTTTTCTTTTTGAATTCTTTCTAAATCCTCTTTAATAAATTTTGTTCCATGAACGATTATATCAACTAAATTATCATTAAACAAATCACTTATTAACCTTAAATTGCGATTTCTTTCAGCGCAATGGCAAGAAATTAGTTTTTTAGTATTTTGTTTTGATTTGGAAACAAATTTCTTATTGTTAGCAGAAATTTTGTCATAACTAGCCAATCCAAGACCATCCGCTAATTCAAAAATTAAGTCTATTTCACTCTCATCCATAAATCGACCGAAAATTAAACAATTTATTGGAAATTGTTCTATAGATTTTTTTAAAAGTTTTACACCATCAACACCCCCTTCCCTGAAATCAATAAAACAAGTTATTCCATTTGAAAGCATTTCTAAGGTGGCATTTTTAATACCTTTAATTATGATCTCTTCAGAAGTTTGCCTAAGCAATTTATGCTTGAGACCAAACGGTGGTGCTACAACTTCAGCTAAGTCTTTATTAAATCCTAATTCTTTCGCAAAATTATCTCCAATATGGGTATGAGAATTAATTAAACCTGGCAATAATATATGATTTTGCATGTTTTCCGCAATTTCGATAGATGTTTCTGGATTTTTATGATTAATTTCCACAATAATTCCATTTTCATCTATTTCTAAAAAAACGTCTTTCTTAAGTACTAAATCCTCCCCAATTAGTGCAAATTTGCTGTAAACTCTTTTGTTGGGCATATACTTGAGAAAATCAAATTATTTGAAAGATATAATATAAAATATATCTAATCTTTTTTAAGAATAGAGAAAATAAAAATAAATATTTAAAACTGGTGTTTCAAAATTCATAAATTTAAAATGGATTTACAGGATTCTGGTTCAGCAATAGATATTGCTATAGATAAAGTTGGAATAGTTGAAATGGAGAAAAAAGTTGAAATCGTACAAGAGAACAAAAATTACTCTTTTTATCCTAAGATTTCAGCATTAATCGATCTTCCTGCCCAACAGCGCGGTATCCATATGTCGCGAACTACTGAAACCATAGAGGAAGTTATAAATGAAGTAATATATAAACCAACCCCTACAATTGAATTGGTAGGTGATAGAATTATTAAAAGGTTACTAGAACAACATCCATACACTTCAAAGGCAGAAGTAAAATTAGAGGGAAAGATTATCGTACAAGTAAGAGAAAATAATACTAGGAACATCCAAAAATCTTACAGTATTAGTTCCTACGTCAATGCTAACAGAAAATCGTCTGATGAAATTGAATATCTCTACTTCATTGGAGCAAGTGCTGTGGGGATGACAGTATGTCCCTGTGCAAAAGAAATGTCTCAAGAATACGCCACAGAAATTATTAAAACTAGAAAAGATATAAAAATCAATGATGAAGATCTTAAGAAATTAATAAATATACTACCCTTTTCCTCACATAATCAAAGATCCATTGGTACTATTATGGTTCAAATAAAAGACTTAACTGGTCAAAAGATTGATGTTTTAGATATCATTGATGTAATTGAAGAATCTATGAGTGGCAAGATACAATCTGTATTAAAAAGACCTGAAGAAGCCGAATTAGTAAGAAGTGCTCACTTAAAACCTTTATTCTCCGAAGATGTTATCAGGGAAATGGCAAAAAATTTCATTTTGAGAGACTTTCCAAATCTAGAAGATGATTTTGAAATAAAATTTAAAATCTTGTCGCATGAAAGTATTCATCCGCATAATGTATTTGCGGAATTAACAACTACAATAGGGGATTTAAAGGAAAGATTAAAAATGAAAAATTAAACTATTTAGAACTATCCTAAATCCTATTTCCTATTATTTACAAAATGCTTTACTACAACTATATAATTTTTGACAGTTAGCATTTTAGGATTTTTTTTATAACTTGCTGGAATTGGGGCATTACATCGAGAACAGAGGTTTGAACTTCGCAACCAATCCTTAAATTCATCTGCATGAGCAGGATATCGACATTTAGGGCACAAAATTATTCCTCTACCTTTGTCTTCAGGATATTTCGGCAGTTTAAAACAAAAAATACATTTAAAATCCTCTGTTGATAAACGTGCTGCTTTTGGTTTATATAAATTAAAATTACTTATTTTCTTGGTGCTTTGTTTACTTCTTACTTGTGTTCCTGCTGGTCCTCTACTTACAAATCGAGTAGATGTTTTGGACCTTGAAGTAGTAGATCGCCTGTGTGCTGTTGGTGTTGATCTCGATGAATGACTAACTGATCTTGATCTATTAGTTACAGTTCTATTTGAGGCTGTTGGAGATGATCTTGTTGTTGTTCGAGTGCTTTCTCTATATCTTCGAGGAGTTGTATTTCTTCTAGGTGATGCCAATTGATTTAACCTATTTGTACGTTGTGTTATGTAATCTCTTGTTAATTGGGGTAACTGTGATCGCGTCCCAAATAATCCAGGGATGATAATTATTAATATAGTACTAATAAGCAATGCTAAAAGATTAAGATCTATTAAAAAATGAAGAGGTATTAAATGGAGTTCATAGAAGTCGATAAGTGAATAAAAGCTTATCCAATAAATAATTATAAAAAACAGAATTGAGATACCTAAAATATATCCAAATTTACGTGCATTTACGGATTTCGTTCCAAAATAAATTACATTGTATTTTTTGAAACAACGATATAGAGAAATTGACCCATATAATATATAAGGAAATCCAAATAGAATACTCCACCAGCTTAAATACAAATCTGTATCTTCTAGAAGATTTTCTCCCAATAAACCTGTAAAATTTCCCCAGATTGAATAAAAAATTCCAATAAAAACAGGAGCAATTGTAAAAAATGCAGTATTATGAGGTGAATTATATTCGCGATATTGTTTAATATTTTTTAAAACCTTAAATGAAAATATTAGCCAGATTCCAATTAACAACCAACTTACAAAGACATTGACAGAATTTAGAATAGCACCATGTATTATGCCGATAATTGAAAATGCAATTAATAGTAGAGCTATTGATTTAGTTTTCACCACGGCTTAATAACCTCTTTCTATATCATAATTTAATCTTCGTCATATTCTAAATAAACTGGTTTCCCCTGAATAATAGGATTCATAAATGCTAAGATATCTGGTAACATTCGTATGTCTAACGACCCTTTAATTCCATATAATAATGGATACCAAGTTTTTGTCTTCAGGTTTGCTCGATAAATTTCAAAACCCGCTGAAGTTCCATCAATAAGGTAAGGATCAATAACAAGTGCAACGGCTTTATCCCAGAGTTTTTGATATCTTTCTTGAGTGCCTATATCCTCACTAGACATGAAACAGCCAAAAGTTGGATGTGAATGATACCATCCACACAAGAATAATTTTTGTTTTTTAATATCTCTATAAGCTCTCACATAATTCTTATAATCTTTAATTTCTGCATAAACTGCGGTTCCATGCCCCATTGGGTAAGCATCTTCGATATGTAGTATATCATTTTTATCTAATTTTCCTCCAAGAAGCCCTATAACTTCCACCCAATTTACTTTTGGAATCTTATTATTAGCATATTTAAGCGCATGGCTTGCTATTTTAAGGATTGCTTTTACTGATATATAGATTTCCTTTTGGATTTCCAGTTCAATTTGAGTTTCAACATTTTTTTTCTCTACCATTTTAGCTGTAGGTTCTTTTGAATGTTTTATAATTGGTTTAGCATTTGATTTCTGTGTAAGCATAGAAGTGATTTCTTCTGTTAATTCTTCTTCTTCTAATTTAAGCTCTTCACATATTTCATCTAATAATTCTTTTTTTATTTTTTCCTTAATTTTCCTCTTAATTTGATCTTTTATTGAATTATTAGATAATTGTTTTTCTTCCATTAGGAAAATCACCACTTCTTATTTGCATACTTTTTTACTAAGTTCTTAACTTTTTTCTCGAAAAACTTAGGATTTTTCATCATTTCTATTGCTGCTTTTTTATTAAAAACATCTGTTGGATTTACATATTTACCACGGGTGTTTAACATAGCAATTATTGCTTGAACAACTGTTACTGCTTTTTTTGATGGACTCCATCCACCTTTTTTACCAATTAAAGAGGGATCTACTAAAGCTAAACAAATATTCCTCTGTCCTTTATATTCAGTAGGTTTTGGCCAAAAATTTGGATGCCATATTGGAGTATGCATTCTTACAAAAGGCGGTTGTTTAGGATACTGAGTAGGAAATTTCATTTCCAATTTAAAGACACCACCCCCATATGCAGTACCTTTAGGACCTTTAATAGCTAGAGCTAAATGGTCAATACTCTTCTTTTTAGGATTAAATGGTTTTAATTGTACAATGGTGCCTTCTTTAAGCATTTTTTTTAATCCTGCAAAATCTTGGGAAATACGACTACTTCTTATACTCATTTTTTCATACCTTTTTATTATTTCTTCTAATTCTTCATTATTATATTTTTTTTAATGTTTTTTTGTTAAATTTTATATAAAATATTTTTTTGTTAAATTCTTATCTCAATTTTAAGGTTACAAAAATTTCTCCATCTTTAAATCCTGCAGCTGTAATTAATTCATAATTTCTCAAACCATTTTCATCAGGGGTCTGTTCTAAATCTACAATCTTTATATCATTGAAATCTAATAAAGTAAGGATTGGCTCAGAATCTTTATCCAGTTCAAAACCATTATTTTTCAATATCTCAATTAATCTTCCACAGGGTGATTGAGATCTCAATTTTATAGATACTCTTCGAACATGTTTACCACATTGAGAACATTCTGGATTTCTTTGTTTTTCAATATGATAAAATTTCATGGTCATTGCATTTAAGATTATATAACTTTGAACAGGCTCACCTAATCCTTTATGTCCTTTTCTCCAATGAAGAATTTTTACTGCTTCATGTGATTGTAATGCAGAAATAACCGCATTTATGGTTATTATTCCAGGATCATGTCTATCAATAATTATTACAATATCATCTTCTGTATATTCAGGTAAGAAATTATGTTTATTAACTAATTCATTTGCAACTTTTTGAATGAATTTAATATCATTTATATTCTTTGGATTTGGATCTCTGTCAAATTTTTCTTTAAATGCCATATCTCCTTTAAAAATACAATGAATTCTTTTTCGGGGAATTCCTACTACCGTGCAAGCCGCCATCTCATCATTTTCTCCCATAGGCAACGGATTGCATTCATAACAAGCATTTTGATAAGGAAATATTGTATATACATGGCCATGATAACCAGATACACCTCCATCCACTAAAGGCTTTTTAAATCTTATACATTGAGCATTTAAGTTTAAACGTGCATTCATCGAATCAAGGCCACCTATGATAACATCAGCAGCCTGATATATCGCAGGATTCAATCGTTCTAATGAAGTATAATATCCCTTGATAATGATATTAGGATTAATTTCCCTTAGTTTTCTAGCTGCAATAATTGCCTTAGGCTCTCCGATCTTTGCTCCACTGAAAAGAATTTGTCGGTTCAAATTAGAGTGTTCAATGATATCTAAATCGACGAGATCTAAACAACCAACTCCAAGCATAGCTAAGTTCTTAGCAATTTCACAACCTAAACCACCAACACCAGCTATTAACACTCTCGAGTTTTTTACCAATTTCTGAGACCAACCCTCAAGACGAAACTGGCGATCATACAAATTTCTCTCTTCCACTGATAATTCTTTTCCGAAAAATTCTGAACCCTTATCCAATATTATCACCATTAATTTTAATAAAAAAAATAAAAAAAGTTGAAGGGTTAAACACCCTTATATTATAATTTATAAATAACATTATTTAAGTTTACCCAGCTGTACTGGCAGGAATCAAAAGAATATCATCTCCATCATTTACATGATATTCTTTTAATGAGCCATTTTCATCCATTGTTACTCCACCAGAGGATAAATGAAAGTCATTAGGATCAAGTCCATATAAATTTCCTAATGTTTGCTTAATGTCATCAACGCAATTTCCGTCATTCACGGTTAATTTTTCCTTCTTTTCACCAGGACCAATAGTTGACATAAAGTATAAAGTTATTTTCTTTCCTGTTGAAGGGATTTTAGTCATGGGAGTTTTAGATTTCATAGGTTCTTCCCCAACTAAATCTTCATCAAATTCTTCTTCAAAACTCATTTATATCACTTCCAATTTTTTTTATTTTTAATTTTTTTTTTTTTAACTTAATAAAATCGGATTAAAATGATATTATAAAACCCTTTGGCATGATTTTGAAGTTTTTCAAGCAATTTTTCAAAACTATAAAAAATATGGTTGTAGTTAACATTTATTCTACTTATCATGGCATGAAGGAAAATAGTTCCTCAATCTCATCAATAGGTAATCTTGAAATAATTGAAGATGTGGGAGTTATAATCTGTCTTGATAACTTTCTTTTTTCCTCCAGCAGTTTATCAATCTTTTCTTCTATTGTTCCTGTAGCAACAAATTTATAGACATTAACATTCTGATCTTGACCAATCCGATAAGCTCTATCAGTGGCTTGTGACTCCGTGCTAGGATTCCACCACAGATCTACATGTATTACAGTTGTTCCTTGGGTTAAATTTAAGCCAAAACCACCAGCTTTTAAGGAAGCAATTAGAATTTTTGAACTTACCTCTTTACTTGATTGAAAATCCTTTACAATCTTATCTCTTTGATTGGGATTTAAGCTACCATGAAAAAATGATACTATTTTCCCAAATTTAGCGTTAAAAGCCATTAGTAAAATATCCCCCAACGTTTTATACTGTGAAAATATGAGAACTTTTTGGTCATTTTCAAGAATGTTCTCAACAATATCAAAAATCCTCGCGATTTTAGGAGATTGTACTAGAAAATCCTTGAGGTTTTTCTTAAAATCATATTTAGCTGGATCAATTTTAAGATATTGTAATGGGTGATTGCAAAGTTGTTTTAGCTTAGTTAATAGTTTAAGTACAAGCCCACTTCGCATTTTTGCACTATTATAATTTTCTCTTATATCCTTAATGACTTCATTCACGATTTTTTTATATAGGCTTATTTGGGAGGCAGACAGGTTAATATATATCGTTATTTCATTTTTTTCCGGTAAATCTTTAATCACATTTTTGTCTGCTTTTAAACGTCTCAATATAAAGGGATCTATAATTGATTTTAGCTTTTTGATTTTTTCGACATTTTGATAAACCTCAATCGGATTGACAAATGTTTTCCTAAACTCACTCAATGAACCTAATAGTCCAGGATTTAGAAAATTAAAAAGCGACCATAATTCATCGAGACGATTTTCTATGGGAGTACCACTTAATGCGATTCTAAAAACCCCTTTTAACTGGTAAATGGATTTGGCTCTTTTGGAATTAGAATTTTTAATATTTGTCGACTCATCAATTATAATACCATTAAATTTTATATCTTTTAGGAAGTCTATGTCGTTTCTTATGACTCCGTAGGAAGTTAAAATTATTTGGTGAGCAATAAGAAAGTCATCTCTCTTATCACGGAGATTCCCCCTATTCGGGCCATAGTATTTCAAAACCTTTAATTTGGGAGAAAATTTCATTATCTCATGCTCCCAGTTAGTTAATAAGGATGTAGGACACACGATTAAAATGCTACCTTCTTCATTAGGATAATTCTCTACTCGGTATAAGAGATAAGCTAGAATTTGTATGGTTTTACCGAGGCCCATATCATCTCCCAAGCATACTCCTAATCCCATATCACATAACATCGCTAACCAAGAAAGTCCCACCTGCTGGTAATCCCTTAGTTCACCCACAAAATCTTTTGGGACCTCTATTAGTTTAAAATTTAACTTATTCTTGATATTATTTATTTTTATTCTAAGATCTCCTAAAAGTTTAATTTTATAATCTCTTCTCAAAAGTAAATTCGTGTATTTATCTATTAGCTCTAATTTTATTACCTCTGCTGTCTTAATTTTACCAGAAAATCCATTACTAGCATAAATCTTCTTTAAAAAATCTAAATCTTCCTTGTTAATGAAAACCCATTTATTATCTCTCCATTTTATCAACGGATTATCCATTTTCGATAATTTTTTCAATTCGTCTAATCCTACAGGTTTTCCGAAAAGAATAATTTCCCATCTGAAATCTACCAGAGAATCTAAACTAAAATCAGATTTACTTTTAAATGTTTTGGACTCGATCAATAATCTGGCCGATAAACCTCTCTTCTGTGCCAATCTTAATTTGACTGGGTATTGAACCTTAAATCCAATATATTTAAGTATCTCTATTGGATGGGTAAGAAATTCAGAAACCTCGGAAGAAGTCATCTCAATATTTTGGGGGTACTTGTTCTTTAAAGCGCGGTTTAAGGGAGGAAATACTTTAGTTGCTATTCTCATCGAATCCAAAAGCATGTTTAGAAACTTCTTTTTTTTTAAAAGAATGCTCACAAGCTTTTCACTAAATAGCTCGTCATAATTCCACAAATCAGCCAATGGTGTGAAAAAATTATCATTATGGAATTTTAGATAAAATTTGATTGGCCATCTATTCGACTCGTTTTTAGGCAATTCTATCGAGATATAGAACTCCACTGTTTTATAAAAGATTGGCTTAAGTTTTGCTTGAAATTTTGGATCAAACTTCTTATTATTAGAGAAATCTTCTATAAACTCCAAAAATGATGCATTCCTCCTTCAAAATTTTAAATGTTTCTTTCAACTTATCTTTTACCATTTCTCAATATAAAACTTAACGCGTTTCCTAAAGATAAGATTTAACATAATAAAAGCTAAAAATGATACAGAAAATTTTGAAGTTTTTCAAGCCATTTTTAAAAATGCAAAAGAATATAGTAGAAGGCGAAAGAAATTAGATTATAAATTGAATGGATGCCTATTAATATATATTATATTTAAAATATTGTTGTAGAGTGCGTTTTATAATATAATTACAACGTAATGAAACGAAAAACCAATATTGGCTTATGAGTTCCTTGGATAATTTAGAATCTATTGTTTTTAAATTAGTAAAAGAATATTTGACGAAAAAGACATTCTTTTCGATTAATGATATTGTAGAATTTATAAGTAACCGTGTCAGATTAAATCCCGAAATCAACCGAAATAAAATTGAGTTAATTATAAAATCATTAATAAGAAAAAAAACGATTATTCCTGGAACGAGATTAATGAAGAATAATATCATTGAAAATCCAAAAAGGAATGAGATCTACAATTTCATAAAAAAGTATCCCTCTAATATTAATGAGATAATGAGAAATCTAAAGATCGGAAGCAATCAAGCATTATGGCACCTATCTTGTTTAGAAAAATTTGAATTTGTCAGATCAAAAAAACTCAATAACCATCGGATTTTCTTTGAATTTGATTTAAATCCAAAGCTTGATAAGTTTTACTATTATTTGAATAAAGATATAGTTCTAAAATTAATAGAATTTCTGAGTAGAGAAGGTCGGCCATTCAAAATCACTGAAATAGCAAATGGTATGAAAAAGAATCACACTACTATAAAAAAGTACATCACCATTCTAGAAAATCTGAAATTAGTAGAAACTGAGAAAGACAAAAATAGAATATTATTCAAATTAGATATTAAAAAGTATAATAAGGTTAGGAAATCAATTCAAGGTGGATGAATTTGTTAAAATAAAAAAGTCTGTTCTATACCAATGGTATTTTTAAATTAGAAAAAAAATTAGAAAATTAGAAAAAAAATTTAACTAAAAAATTATGAGGAAAAAATATAGAACATTAAGCGTTATTACTCTCTACGCTATTTTTGTTTTAATTTACATAAGTTATTTCCTATTTGGTATAAATAATACCCCGTTATTTCTTACACTAACAATTGGGAGTGTTGCAGTTCTCTCAACTAGTACAATCTACACAGTTATCCAATCTAAAGGTTATCAACATGATAAAATAAGAGATAAGAAATATTCACCGAAACCTAAGTCTATCCATAATATAGACGAGAAAATTATTGATGATTATCTTGAGGCTTTGCCTTCAATAGAAGAATATCTTGATTCAAATGAATCTTATGAGGATATACCAATAATCAATAAATATATTTTTTCAGTTTTTAGTAAGGAAGAATTGGGAAAAATAAACTATCTTGGATTGTCAAAGCTTGACAAAATACTATTTATAAGAGAAATGCTCTATTTTGATGAAGATGAGCGAAAAGTATTAATCGACAACATGTTTAAGAACAGAGATAAAACTGATGAGGAAATATTTTATATACCCCCAAAGAATACAGTTAATCTAAAGGATCAGATCCGTGTTTACATAAGATCCTTAGTTGAACCTGGTGAGATAACAAAGTTGATCATTGTTGATACAACTGAATTAATTAGTACTATTAAAGAGAGAGTAGGAGTATTATTTAATTATAAATTGAAGGATTTCCTGTTATCTTCAGGGGGCATCTTACTATCAGAAGAAAAGAAAATACAAGACTATGATATTGATGACGATGATGAAATTGCTCTGGTTCCCTCTAGAAAAAAAAATAATTAAAAAAAAAGAGTATCGTATATTAAAAAGCAAAATTTTTTCTAAATGATTTAACCAGCAATACTTGCTGGAATTAAAAGTATATCATCTCCGTCATTTACATAATAATCTTTTAAAGGGTTCTGTTCATCCATTGTTACGCCCCCAGAACTTAAATAAAAATCATCTGGATCTAAACCAAATAAATTTGCTACTGTTTCTTTAATATCTCCAACAATATTTCCAGAATTTATGAGTAGTTTTTGTTTTTTCTCACCTGGCCCAATCGTAGACATAAAATATACTGAAATCTTTTTCCCCTCAGGAACAGCCTTCGCAGCAGGAGTTTTTGAATTTATTTCTTTCCCGGGGATTTGATCCATTTCTTCATCCAGATCTTCATCAAGTTCTAATTCTTCATCAAATTCATTATCAAATCCCATTAAATATACACCATTGAATTGGATATTTAAATTCTATATGTAATTTCTATGATCTTTTTTATAATAACTACATGAGAATAATGTAAATTAAACTATATAAGTTGAATTAACAAATAAATGAAATTAAATATTAGAGTTTTAAATTACAAACACTTTAGAGTTAAAATTCATATGAATTTATTAGTAAAATAAGATGATAAATGAACGTCTATGAATGATAAACCTATTCCTAAGTATCAAATTCGAGAAAAAACACCTGATGAAGAATTAGATTCGATTTCAGATA